>Ga0126339_10002211_pt1 | contig 13833 bp, 9 predicted proteins | sample OrbTmetagenome_2_FD_92532 | JGI IMG/M metagenome (GOLD analysis project Ga0126339, IMG submission 92532) | Coral microbial communities from Petempiche,Puerto Morelos, Mexico - Orbicella T R C metagenome | ecosystem: Host-associated > Invertebrates > Cnidaria > Coral | place: Petempiche,Puerto... | reverse complement strand
TGGGTATGGGCATAGGAGGGTTGTCAAAAGTTCCTGAAGCTGATTATGACCTGACTGAATCGGAGCACCTTGACTTGTCTGGTAATTATCCGGAAGAATTACCAACAAGTATTAACAAGCTGAAAAATCTCAAAACACTGACATTAAACAACAACCAGTTGAGAGATCTTCAATTTCCACACATGATTTGCGAGTTGAGTAACCTGACCATGCTTAGTGTGAGTAACAACCAGTTGTCTGTTCTACCTTCAAACATTGAACGCCTCAAAGAACTGAAAAGACTCTACTTGTACAATAACAAGTTGACCACATGGCCTGATGATGTTGGTAAGCTGATGGAGCTCATAATGTTGGATGTGAGTAATATGAAGCAGAGAACTTCCACACACTATTTGTGAGTTGAAAAACCTGGCCAGGCTTAGAAACCAAGCAGTTGTCTGTTCTACCTTCAAACATTAAACACTTCAAGAATCTCCAGAGGCTGTACTGTAGTTGTTGGGTGATAATCAGTTGACTACACTGCCTGATGAGATTGATGAACTGAAGTTACAAATTTTATTAGAGACAGGGTTTCAGATCTTAGTAGCAGAGGGTTGTCAAAAGTTCCTGAAGCTCTTTCTGACTTGACTGAATTGGAGAAACTTGGCTTGTCAGGTAACTATCTGAAACAATTACCAACAAGTATTAACAAGCTGAAAGATCTCAAAATGCTGAAATTAAACAAGAACCAATTGACAGAACTTCCTCACATTATTTGTGAGTTGAGTAACCTGACCATGCTAAGTATGGATGACAACCAGTTGTTTGTTCTACCTTCAAACATTAAACCTCTCAAGAATCTCCAGGGACTGGACTTGAGATACAACCAATTGACTACATTGCCTGATGAGATTGGTGAACTGAAGGAGCTGGAAGGGCTGAACGTGGGAAAAAACCAGCTGCCAGTTTTATCATCACACATAAAACATCTCAGTAAACTGTGGAGACTGTTGTTGAGTTACAACCAGTTGAATACATTGCCTGATGAGATTGGTGAACTGAAGGAGATGGTAGAGCTGAATGTGGGAAACAACCAGCTGACAGCTATATCATCACACATAAAACACCTCAATAAACTCTGGATACCGATATGAGCATAGGAAGGTTGTTTACTGCTGTTACTGACCTGACTGAATTGGAGGACCTTTACTTGTCAGGTAATTATCTGAAAATAATATGATTTTAGTACTCAGGAAATGCAAGATGTATCATTTTGGAGGTCAAAAGAGATGTACACTGTCTAATTTTAAAGACAGGAAATGAGTGACATTTACTATAACTAGCAGGTAAAAAAAGTTGGAAAAGTTAGCTTTTAATTTTGACCCTGAAAACGCGTCATACGTAGATGACTCCCTTGGCATATCGCCGACTAGCAAGCAGCCCAGGTGGAAAATTACCTCAGTGGGGCTGCTGCAATGCACAGCCAAGACAGGGCTTCTTAAGTTCATCCAAGATGCCTTGTTAGATGCTTTTTCAGGTGGGCCTTTCAGTGCCTTCCTCTTTTATATTTTGGACAAAGGGCCGAAAATCGCCAAAGAAAAATTTGAAAAACCCAAACTGCCCACCAGTGAAACGGCTAACTTTGCTTTGTCCAGAAGAGGGTCCAACCACAGTAACAAAAGTCCTTGCCTTCACAAAATGGTTTTAGGATCAGAAACTGACCTAAAAGATGGGCCCTTCACCTACCAGCTGAGGAGAGCTTCAAACTAAGGCCATAGGAATGTAATGTAATGAGGAAATAGAGCAGGATCCAATTTGTAAGCACTAACAATGTTATCATTGCCTTTAGTCATGTCTATTTTCCAGTCATTGTGTATTCAGTATATGCCTTGTGCTTTCACAAGTGACTCTCGTCACTTCGCATCTCTTTAAAAGTAAAATGTTCTAAATATTTACCGATAGTCTTAATATTACAAAAACATGTACTGCATCTCACATACTTTGCAAAGAAAAATTAACATACCATTCCATTGTTTATCAACACTAAGTTTTTACCTTTTTATCACCAATGTTCATTTAGTAGACCAATAATTTGAGGTAGTGAACAACTGGTGATCTCATGGCCGAGCACCGACACAGCCCCAGCATCTGAGTTTATAACTCCATATTTTTTCACAATGGATTTTCCCTGCTTGCTCCCATAAGGAAAAGGTGATTTTCATATAAATCGTCCAATAACACGACCCACACAACATGATTGGGCAGAGCACCTTCAGGTGGTATCAGGATGGGAGGTTTGCTAGACACAAAGTATGGAAGTTCGTCGTTTACAAACAAATGTAAAACAATAAAATTGCAAGCAAGATATAAATTCCCAACCATATATATTTGTGAGTAATAATGGGTAAAAAGGTAATGGTAACGTTTTAGGAGATAGGTGTTGGGTCATTCGAAATATAATCTTGGAATATTTTAGGTGTTAGGGATACAGTGACATTATGGACTTGCTCCTTATCTAGCTGATCAAATGTTGTCTTCTCTTATTGTTGTTGTTGTATATGCAGGTGCTGCATTTCCTAGGAAAGAGTTCTTCAGCGAAATATGTGTAAATTACTTGGCTGTTGTTGCACTGGAAATGGTGCCGTGTAACTTAACTATTTTGAATGCAGTATCTACTTAAATAATGTTGGCCGATTCTTGGTAAAATACCTTCAAGTTGGTACATTCATTTCTGCGAGCACCATTACTGCACTGCATGTCTTCGGTTCAGCTGCTTTGTCCAGCAACTCGTTTGTTTACTCGCAGGTGTCGATCGAGAAAATGAAATAAAAATTGAAATCTAGATTTGGAAGCACTCTTTTTGGAATTAGTTGTTTTAGATTCCTTCACTTATTTTTAGTCTCCTGTCCAATTTTTCAGTCAAACCTTGCTCTTTTTACTGATCTTTTCAAGGAGTTTGATAGCGATGTTTAATTACTTTATTCACACTTCGACCCAAATAAAAAAAAAAAGATTCTTTGCAATAGCAGCCGCACCTTGTTAGAATGTGTTTGTACCAAGAGCACGTTCACTTAATGAGATGGATAGTTCTAACTGGAAATCCCGCCCATGAAGCTGGGAGTTTGCAAACCTATTTCTTGTAACACTTTAGTCGTAGAGAATTTTCCACAACAACTTTTATTAGAGACCTTGGCACCTTTCCTTGATTTTATTCTGTAAACTTATTCGTGATAATTTTTATATTTTACGTGCTGTTTTATTTTGATCATACACCCTTATGCTTGATAGTGGAAGTACAGGAATGAAAAGATTTTTCACCAAGTAAATTCTGTGAAGGTGCATACCTAGGGTGACATACGGCACAGCCGCATTCATGCTAGTAGAACACTGCACATGTACTGACATAAGCGTTGATTTCCGAATTTGACGGATTAGACAGCTGACTGACAGCACAGGTGTGATCCAGATAAAAGAGCGCGGGCCAAACCTACGTGTCAGAGTTGTAATGATCAGAGTTGAATGAAGTTTGTCAAGAGCAGAAGTTGAAAAGAGATCATTAGAGATTAAAAGTGAGCAAAAGTGCCAGTTTCCAGCAAAGACACACCTCCCTATGTTCCAGACAATACCTAAAACTTTTCATTCCAAACTATTCCATACAATACTTTGACTTTTTATGATTAGTTGCACCTTTGCCGTGAGGAGGTGCCCATATCCCTGCCATCACCAAGTTGGGAGGCCTTTAGACATCACATCATCATCATCATCGTATTTTCCACCTGCTCTTATTTCCCATTCAACAAAGACCACCTCCTACCAAATTAATGAACTCAATGCATCCAGGCAATGCCTGTTTTATGGTAAGTACCATTATTTAGAGTTTTTGTTTTGAATAGGCAAGGTTGGTTACTTGTAATTGGTTAATTGTGAAAATTGAAGTCAGAAGAATTTTTGACTGTAATGTGTAATGCCCTCATTCAACACTTCCACATTAATGTATATGTTAAACAGGATCTTACTATGGATAACATCAGGAAAACAGCATGAGAGTTTGAAACGAGAGATCAGAGCCAGTTTGATGCATTTGTCTTCATCATCCTTTCATATGGTGATTGTGATGATGTTGTTTTTGGTGTGAATGGAGGGAATGTAAGTGTTGCAGAACTCATCTGTTTCTTCCTTCCCTCTTGTTGTTGTTGTTGTCTCGTCACCTGGCTCACCACAGGAACTGGTTTCCCTAGTCCTGGTCCATGCCATTCAAGAAAACATACTACTACTCAAGATGTTTTCAAGTTATGATGCTGCAGAATTCCTTCGAAGGGAAATCCAACAATACTGTAACAAGCCTGGTGCAGACCATTTCAACGGTCCCATTACACCACAGTCACGTCCCTTTCCAATACATATTCTGGGGGTGCCTTCTACCTTGGGGGAAGATACATATAATCACATTGTTACCCTTTGGCCCTGGAAATGTAGTTGCATTGACAATGATCTTAACTTTTTTGTCTTAATTGAATATATTTCCACTCCCAATTTATCTTTACATCACTGCTGAAGACAGCTGAAACTAAGGAGGGAGGAATGTTACTGCACATTAGATATTAATTGTGCTCTATTTCATGCCCTTCAACAGACCAAAAAACTAAACCAACTGCCAAACCACATGTACAGGGTTTCGGGCCAAAACAGTCCAGCAGAGCAACGTAATGCCAGCACCAAACTTTTTCAAACCACAGTTAAGACTATGCATGGGTTTTTGCCATTTTTTCCACCTTTCATACAAATGACTATATTAAACAAATAAATATTGTTCTCTTTGGATATTGCTTGATCAAGGAAAATTTTAAGACAAGTTTGTATTAAAACTCTTTTTTTCTATTATTTATTTGTTTACTTTTTTTAAAAAAATTGTATCAATGTTATATAAATTTTTTTCTATGTTATTTTTTTTTGGCTATTGAGAAATCAATTAAGCCCAATTCTATCAAATAAAAGTTGTTTTTCTTTAGTTATTACTCATTTTATACTTATTCCCCATTTTCATTGTTTCACTGTAAATAGTCTTCTAATTTGAATAATTTACTGTAAACATAGCTTTTAGCATGTTGTAGTTTTAGTTATATTTTGTATACCATTATTTCTTTAAGTAAACATTATCAGGGCTTCTGTTGACCCTAGGTGTTTTTGTTTCTAAAAGGAGCACCTGTTATAAATTAAGTAAAGGTGTCGATCTATCCAGATATACAGGTTTTCGTCTTTTTGACAATCACAAAAAAATGTTTGCTAGAACAAAACTGTACCAAGTGTGTTGATATGCGTTAAGCTTTAATTTTTGTTCCAGAGAACATTCAGAAATTGTAGGACTAATTGACAAGAACACATTTGTGTTGTCAGAGTTATTAAACAGGTGAAAAGTGAACAAGATCCATAGATGTAGTAAAAGAAGTATTTAAAAAGAATACGTGCCAAGGAACATGGTAGAAAATGTTGAGAATAAAGCAAAAGTTTTAGCAACCAATGAAATCTCCAGTTAGTGTTCAAACTAAACTGGACAAGATCCACAGAAGTAGCAAAAGAAGTATATAAAAAGAATACATGCCAAGGAACATGGTAGAAAATGGTAAAAATAAATCAAAAGTTTTAGCAACCAATGAAATCTCCAGTTAGTGTTCAAACTAAACTGGACAAGATCCACAGAAGTTAAAGAAGTATTTAAAAAGAATACATGCCAAGGAACATGGTAGAAAATAGTAAGAATAAAACAAAAGTTTTAGCAACCAATGAAATCTCCAGTTAGTGTTCAACGTAAACTGGTTTCACTCACACCTGAATGACATTGTGATCAAGTTCTCTACCTTCAGTACGGGTCAGACATTTTCCTCACCCTTGAATTATTCTGGATATGATAAACACATCAGCCATTAATTGTTAAATTTAGTTTCAGCATGTTCTCCTTTCATCTTTGCATAACAGATACAGTTTAAGAAGTGTTGAGACTTTTGGACTAGCAGCATCAGTTGATGAACTGATACTGAGTTAGGTAAGTCGAGAACTAACAATTACTTAGGTTACACTGTACACATTTAGTTGGATTGAGTCACGTCACTTGACTACATCACAGATGGTTTTGTCTTTGAAAGAGTTTGTGTAAAATGGATGCATTCATGATGCTGTTTTTGTACCTTCCTGATATTTGACAGCTTAGAACTTCTAAGTATAAGGTTTCACAATTCCTATTAATTTGTCTGAATATGTTGTTAATTTTAGTGTTAAGTTCTGCGTCTGTAATAGATTTACCATAGATGTATCTGAGTGTTTTCTAATGATTGTGCACAAAACACTGAGCATTACAATTAACTCGTCATGTTGCATGAACTGTGTGTTGAAAACTTTCAGTGAATTGGTCTCAACAGAAGGAGAAACATGTTTGTGAAGTTGTGTCAGTGTGCTCTGTGAGTTTGAATATATTACCAAAATATTGTTTTTCATTTATTACTTTACAGTTTCTCTTACTATTAACTTCAATATTTCAATACATTAATTGAGTATAACAATTCTATAAAGTTGGAAATTCCTTACGAATGACACTGAAATAATAATATACCAGAACACAAAGAATAAAAAAACTTAACTACATGTACAAAAGTAGCTTATTCATAATCCCCCATGTCAAAAAAATAACATGTTAATTTAAATCAGTTAATTTTAAAAAATAAATATATTTGAGGCAATATTTCTGAGAAAATATTTCACTTTATGCAGTTGTAACCAAACAGATGTAATGATTGCTCAAGCTAAGGTGCATACATAAATATGTATGTAGTTACATTTTAATGCATTGCTAATGAATAGACAGTTATACTGCAAATTCCTAACGCATAACAAACATGTAATGTGAGGATATAAAAGAGCTGATTGATTAAACCATTAGCCGCTGAACAGTTGGAGTGAAAAATGTTGTTGTCCACACACATTACAAAATGAGCGAACTCGTAATGTGGGAGTAATTCATTCTCGCCGGCTGAGCTTGCGAAAGAGGTGAGAAATGAGGTTCTCACACACTGAAGCGGGGGCTGGGCCCAAGTTAGGATATCACTTGTCACGCTAGGTCTCATGTTTCAGTTTTCTGTTCCTTGCCACATGAGCAACAGCTTTTTTTTCTTATTCTAGGTTTCAAAATCTTTGTTTGTCACTAACATGCCTCCAAAATCCAGAGCAAGCTCAGGAATTATTTCCTCACAACCAGTCCCGAAAAATCTGGCAGAAAACGATTGAGAAAGGAGCTTGATGCCGAAGAATTGAGGAACCGAAGAGACTGGAGAATTGACGAAATGAAGATTGTGTGGCAGACAAATGGCATTCAGTGTGTGAGAATGTAAGGAAGACTCATATAGTAGACTTGTTATGTGCAAGTAAGCTGTACTTTTAAGAACCGATTGATCAAACTGTTGGCCATTGATCTGTTGGAGTGAAAGTTGTTGTCATCTGTGTGCATTACAAGATAATCAACTGTTGGCTTATAAGTAATCAAGTGCGGCAAAAAACTATCAGATGTAATCTGGAAGCTTGCAAATCACTGCTTGTGGCATACGCAAAACACAGTTATCTAAATGCTGCTTGGAAAAATACTCTAGAAAATATTCTGTAGACACACACACAGTGTTACAAACTGACAATGAGACTTTTGAGATCCATTAAAAATAAACCCTGTAGAAAAATAATATTATGCAGGCCTGAATATTGAATCATGTATAACAATAATAGGCTTCTTGTTCGATACTTTGTTTTAACTAAACACATTCAGATGATTTTTTTGGTCCATTTTTTTCGTTCATATAAAATCGTAACCCTACAAATCACTTACCTTTCTGAGCACATCCTCCAATACGTCCTTTTCATCAGCAGAAAGTTCCTCTGCCTGACCAGTACTGTTTAAAAAGCCTGAAATTGTCTCAGTCCAGCCACTTTCTTTGAAGAGCTCTCTAGCAAGAGGTAAGGAACTTGCTAACGCTGAAAAAACCTGTAACCCAAGAAGCCATAGCTCTGAAATATCTGCCCATGCTTCCTTACATCTGAGAGCCAGTGGAGTTTTCTTGCAACTGGGTGGCAGGTCTCCATTGCAGTTGAAGCACTTTGCCTCTTTCAAGACATAGATGGAGTCCTTCAAAAAAACAGGTAGCTCTACACAATCTAAAGCTACACTGCCGCACTCTGTGTGGTTTCGGATCAGCATTAGACCAAGTACGACAAAGTTCAATAGAATGACGACATTCCCTTCTGAGGAAAGTAACTGAGAAGCAGAGGTTATAGCGTGCTGGCCAATCTCCTTGAATGTGTGATCACTTGTAACAAGTTCTGGCTCTGTTACGACAATGTTCAAAAAAATGCCAAGCAATGTAACAAGGCACATCTCTACCTCATCTAAACCCATGTCATCATTCATATGCTGACGCCATATCTTCCACTGATGAAAAAAGTACTCTGAAAGAAGTAACAGCCCTCTGTTTTGAATGAGAATTTTGCGTGTTTTCTCATCGGCTGAGAGATGGCATAGGGGTGGTAGAAGAAACCTCATGATGTCGAATTCATGTCGTAATCTTTCTCCCATCACATCATTTGGGGTAGTTACATTGACAGCTGTGCAAGTTGATTGTGAAATTTCCGTTTTGTCACCCCCATCCAAAAGATGTTCTGAAAAAGAGAAAACAATAAATATTGTATAACTTAGCAACATTACTAAGAGGCCAAACATGTTGACCATTACAAGCAAGTATATACAAAGTTGTCATATCACTAAGCATTTAGAGTGATTCCATCATAATCAATTTTCTAATTTTCCATACATTTATCTGTAATTTTTTTCCCAACAAACTGCATCTACCCAGCCAAATTTACAGATGTATGTATGGAAAATTAGAAAAATTAACTGAGTGTCTTGTAGCCAAGCTACATCCTTCAAAGTTGGTGAATACTATCTTCCACCTAGTATTTTCACATTGCGATTCACAAATTGTGTAGAATTCAATTTTGCAAAAAGTTATTTGCCATTGCATTCCCATACAAACACTGTAATATCTGACTACTTTGCCTACCCGTCAAGATGGCATCAAAAACCTTGATAAGGTCTGTGATGAATTGATTATTTGAATATTGAACCCATCAGTCATAAAAATATTCTTGGCACGACTAGTGGGTGCAATATTCAAATAATCAATTCAGTATTGCAAACTTGAGGAATATGCTTCGCTTGGTTTGACTGTCATCTCCAATGACACGAAAGAAAGTGCTTCAACTGCATTTTCGCTCTCATTTCGCCAAATTTTTTGGCGTTTCCAAGGGAAATCTTTCCAATTTTAACACATTTTTTTCCTGGCTGAATCTGTGGAGCTCAACTTTTAACGACAGTTTTTAAGGCCCAGAAGGTAAAATTGGCAACCTTCCAGATTTCACATATTTAGGGCTTGCACCACTGGAATACAGACATCCACATAACACAGAAGTCTGAGGTTGGTGTGAATTCAAAGTCAGCTGCATTTCCCATTCTTGTGTCAATTTAATCTACACGCTGAGACAAATTCCTTGTTTGCTTCCAAAAATTTCATTTTCGTTGCGATTAACACATCTAAACACTTTTATAGTACAAAAATAATTATATCTCAGAAAAAGCTACAAACAAAACCAAACTGAAGAAATCAATTACACTGAAGCTGAATATTATACAGTATGCAAAATAAATATCACAAGTACATAACGGGAAACTAAAACAAAGAATCTGGTGACACAAAAGCTTACAAAAAACACAGGACTATGCAAATGAATTCCTGACACCAAGCTCTTAAAACAAAGCTATTTTGCACCAAAAAAATGTTTATCATCTGCAGTTGCAAAAGCAGTCACAAGTCAACCGGTCAAACACATGTGGTGTAAGCAGGATACCATATGTAAAACACAATCTCTCTTTTAGTAGCTGCTGACCTTCTTTTTGCAAAAAAATCTACCACACATTAAAAGAAAAAATGCACATAATTTAGTGGTGTCCTGGAAAGCTGCAGTCACCTTCACTGTTTTTCATTAATTTCTCTTAAAAAAAATGCTCCAACTGGCTTTGTCGTAGCTTTACAAACGAAAAAATTGACTATGTTCAAAACACAAAATTCAATTTGCTGCTCAATATCAAAGGTCAACCATAGAAAGCTACTGCCCGGCATCTTTATTTCAACGATCATGAACATTTTGAAATTTCTGTTTTCAGGCTCTGAATTTTTTTGTTTCTTACTATGCCAGAGAAATTTGAAAACTGCATTTTCACTCTGAAAATGCATCAAATGTTTTCTGTCCTCAGTACACCGCAGAAATTTGAATACGCAACAATCACTAGTCATTTTGGATTTGTGTTAGAAGACTCCAGTAGGGAAATCACTTGATTACTCTGATGTTATCATTTTCGAAAAGTTCCGTTCTCAAAATGTTTTCCATCCTCACTAAAATGTAAAGCTGGCATTTAAGTTCCTCTGGTTAGAAGAGTGTTTTCGAAAAGTTCTGTTTTCATCATAGATTAGTGTGGACAATAGGCCAAACCATAGAAATAAAACTGTGTTTTCAGATTTCTCTGGTGCGGTGTAGATGGGGCCTTAAACACTGTATTTTGTTAAAGCTTGAAATAATGGCAGTGGATGTTTAATCTTCTACATGAAAAAATAGTTTACCACTTCCAGACACACAAAAAAGAAAATATTCATTAATACCTTTGGAAGCCTCTAGTGATTCCTTTCCTAGCTTCAACAGAAATGGCAACAGCCTGCAGATATCATCTCGAAGAGCAGCAGTTTCTTCTGCCATCCAAGCACAAAGGACTCGAACTGAAGCAAGCACCACATGGCGTTCTTGACCAGTTATTGTTTTTCCCACCTGTGCCACATGGTCCATAAACATAACAATAGAGTGGACTGACTCCGTTGCTAAGGAGTAAACCTTTGGGAGACCGTCCAGAACAATGGCTGGTAATTTTCTGTTGTTTGGTGACTGTCCCGTACTGACAATGGCAAAGTTAATTGCTTTTTCGAGGATATTGAAACAGCTGCACAGTAGAGTTGCTTTGTTTACAATCTCTGCCGCAGTTTTTCCGTCCAAAATCATCCTTATCTCAACGCTAACAACTGTCAGGCTTAAAATGTACAATCCTGGAGACTGCTGTCGTGAAAACTCAATCATCCAGTCCATTCCGACAAGCTCAATGACAGCCGATAACAAAATAATGGCAGGATTTCTTTGTTCGGACGAAATTTTTGATTGAAGAATCTCGTTCAAACCTTTGTAAACGCCAGCCAGCCATCTGTTCTCGCCTCCTTGAAAAACAGATTTCTCTGCCCCAGATAGAAAAAGGACCAGATAATCGCACAGTTCGAATTTTGTGTTGTCCTGTGCTTCGCTCAATCTTTGGCTTAAACCATTCAAAGCTTCCATGAGGACCTCTCTTTGTTCCTGCCAAAACACGCGTGGGTCATTGTTTAGAATTGGAAGGAATGTTTCCAGAGCTTTTTCGGCATATTTCTCGTCTTTATTTTCGCTGACGACTCGAGAAAGCGTTGAAAATACCCCATTTTCCACTAAATGTCTGCACCCCGTTGAACTACAAGCGAACGAAGCGATAATTTGAAAACAGTCTTCGACGCTAGCTTCGCTCACACTAGTTTCAGCCGAGTTGGAAATGCCGTCCAGAAACAACGGTATCTTCTTTACCATCTCAGGGTGTACACAGAGTTCTTCGTCAGAGGAAAAACAGGCAAGAATCGTTAACGCCAACGAGTTGTAGACTTGAGCAGGACAATCGCTCGGTACATTTCTGGTGTTCAGTAATCTATTTATGAACTTGAAACCGATCGCATCAAAGACCTGCCTTCGCCCCAGGCTATCTATCTCGTTCGAATGAACTAGTTGAGTGACCAAAAGTAGCGCGGCGAACCGTTCCGTGTCGTTTTTCGCCGCTCTGAGAACTGAAATACACTTTTGAAGCGAAGATTCGGGATTTTCTTTCCTTTGAGGAGTGAATTTACACGTCGCTTCGCTCATGATAACTCTTGCAAATGATGTTTACACAATGCAAAACCTGCTGAAGGTCACCTGAAACCTCTCCTTGGGAACGAGGTTGAGCTAATCAACAAGACTAAAAGAAATAGCGATAACCTCATGTATGTGACATATACTATACCTCTGCGAGCAACCCCAAGGGAAGCCTGCCCAAAGGACAACATATGTAACATACATGGAGGTATTACCAAAAAAAAAAAAACAGAAAGAAAAATTACATATGGCCGCCAACAAACGGCAGAGTACGTGACTCATGGAATGTTGAGCTGAAATATTCTTATGTCGGTTTGATAAATGGCCAGTTTACTTGGCCACCTACATTTTTGGTCGTTAAAGAAGTTTAAGACCATCGCTGGTAAGTTTAGACTCGTAATACGTTATTTACACAGGATGAAAAACAAATAAGCGTAAGTTTGTGATTTTGTTTGAATTTGACAAGCGATCGCTTTTATCATGGCACTCAAGTGATGAATTTAAAAAAAACAGGAGAGCAAACGTTGTACGAAATACAGTGCTCATTTGTGATACCGTTTCTAGAATTTGCGTCTTATCATCTCTGTCGTGTACCGTAAACTGTTGCTTATGAGCCCTCGGCTAATACAATTTCGTAAGGGCTTTTAGATGGGCTTATATCCGACGGGGCTTATAACCGGATTAAAAAAACCGGTTCGAAATCTAGAGGGGGGCTTATATTCAGGGGATGCGGTTTTTGGTTTACAGGTAGATGGGCCTATGACCAGGGGTTGGGGAGGGGGGGGGGGTTATAAGCAGCAGGGCTTATAAGCGGCAGTGGTATATTACATCTCATCGTGGGCACCTGATCTAGGGATGTAGCGGGGACAAAAATAGTACCAGTTCAACACGGATTGCTGATTTGCCTCATTTCGAATGAGAAGAGCAGCAATTGTTTATTACTCATTCTTGAGTAGCAGCTATTGTCATTAAATCAGAGTTCTGAGTTCATTCCTTCCAAGTTTTGCCTCTGCCTCTGTGGATTTGCAGCAAATCATGTATACCTCCTGTAAACTTCTCTGCACACCCACATTGAAAATATGCATACTCTATACCGTGGGTATTAGCATTTTAACCCCTCCCTTTCCTTCTGAAATTCCAAAGTCATTACCCCCCTCCCTTCCAGATTTATGTTTCTTATTTCAATTCTCTGGAATCCTAGTTTGACTCCCTAGGACTTCCAATGAAAGAGATTTTATGCTTTTACATCTTTCAAGAAGTTTTTGCTAATAACTTTCCATCGAACAACTGTCTGCAGGGCTCAAAATTGCAACTGATATGATTGTAAGCATTCACCGAACATTTGTTCGGTAACTAAAACGTTCTCCTTTTTAAGCACAAGTTTGTAACTAGTTTTCAACTAAACTAGTGTGTTAGTTACTATGGAAATTAGAACATGCATGGGCAGATCCTGCCTAAGTTACCTTCAATATTACGAACAACATTCACTCAATCAGACGCCATTACAGTGGTTTCTTTATGGATATATACCACTGGTGTATAGTGAGCAAACATGGCGGGTCAGTTGGCGGGTCGGTGTCTGTCACAAACAATTAATCTAACAAGAAATTCGTAAACTTTAAGGTCTCTGAAGCCCAATGTACCACCCAGATTGTATCGATTTTCTTTTGTAAATGAACGCAGCAAACACATGTGTGACTGATTGATGCTTGTCTTGTATCCTGCTTTCCGGGGTCATCAAGAGTTATCAGTTCTTTCTTTCATTCACACTCTTGTCTGTCCCCTCTAGAAACC
>Ga0126339_10002210_pt1 | contig 13834 bp, 12 predicted proteins | sample OrbTmetagenome_2_FD_92532 | JGI IMG/M metagenome (GOLD analysis project Ga0126339, IMG submission 92532) | Coral microbial communities from Petempiche,Puerto Morelos, Mexico - Orbicella T R C metagenome | ecosystem: Host-associated > Invertebrates > Cnidaria > Coral | place: Petempiche,Puerto... | reverse complement strand
TCCACCCCGACTGCGAGCGTGTTAGTGATTTCGCCGCTCAACAGCATCGTCTAAGTCAGCGAATATAAATTCACTGAGCTTGGCCTTTCTGCCGTCCATTTGAAAGATTGAACCGGACTCTCATTTGACGCCGGACATTCACCTGAAATTTTCCGCTGCTATCGGCAAACATTTCACCGCAGTTGGATGATCTTCTATTTATAATGTATAATGTATAATGTAAATTCTCGGTTGAAACTCTGTTGAAATTTTCGCAATAACTTTTAGACGCAGCGAAAATCGTTACAAGATGCCTCATTCGCCGTCTTCTTTTTAAAGCTTCTTTGACAGTTTCGCTGAACGAACGCTGAACGAAGAGATACTTCTCACGGCATATGTTTTTGCCTGGCTACTTGAAGAGTAGAGTAGAGCAATTTTATTCAGATCTCCCGGGGCTATTGATAACAGGCGATAAGAGGACGTCAAGATGAGAAATCCTACACCGAAAAATCACTCGGCCGTGAAAGGGCAAACTCTTGGGCTTAGGCGGTAGTCCCTCCTTTCGCGCATTCCTAGCCACCAGGATTTCGCGCGGCCATTTTTTTCTCGCGAATTTCTTTCGCGTCACGCACGACGGACTAAGCGAAAGAGGGACTACTCGTATTCTAATGTTTGAGAGAAACGTCAAATAACTGTGCGTGACTATCTTGGCTTTGCGTGACTTTAACCATAATCTGATTACGTGCGCCGCCGCGCCACACGGCAGCAACATTTACCCAATTTGTGGGTAAAATGATCACAAATGTAAATTAGATACAGTCAAGTGTTTTTGCGGCTGATGAGAGTCCATTATACCTAAGACAATACTTCCGATCTAACGAATACCAAGAGCAATACAAAGATATCGTATACATGGCTAAATTCTACAACAACACTCCGATCACCTCGCACTTTTTTTTTAATAAAAGGTGTAGAATTACATACAGTCAGTTTTATAATTCGCGTTGCGCGCGTTTACGGAACACCTTTCTCGTGTTGTAATCTATTGTGCTAGTAACATGATTCGTGTCTCTTCTGCACGAGGAATTTGAAGAATGCCTTTTATCGTTGTTTAGCATTTGATGGAAGCCACAACGTACACAGGGAAAGTTGGGAGAGGTTGATTGTCGTATATTTTAAACTTGGATCGACAAGCACAATACACGAGGTGATTGACAGACTTTGCTCTCCCAAATTCGAAGAATATTGTTTAACCAAAGTGTGATCCTATCATGGCAACAGGGCAGACTGAAAAGCTAACCCAGGTAGTGAACTACTATTCAATGATTTCCGGAATTCACAACTGACTAATGAGCTTAAAAATGCAGAATTTTACGATTTTATCAGAAGTTCGGCAATCCCACTACCTAAGGGTATGCAGTAGAGACCTTGCTTGTCCGTAGCTACGTGCAAGAACCTTTACATTCTAAGCACATCTAGTTGACAGAGTTACGTGACCATTCATAGTTGTGCAAAGTACAAGTACCTCTCAAATATTATGTCAAAAGCTAAATGGTTCTGTAAGATCCTAAATCATATCCACACCGCCTATGGACGATTCCAGGGGGGGGGGGGGAGACTGCAAAAAAGGATGATAACTGATAAATGGCTAAACTTGTTAACTGTTCTTAGCTACACTTAGAAATGGATTTTAGTGTAAATGAACCGGGGAGATTTCAGTGAGGTTACAATTACAATGTTAAAATTCCCTTCCAGTGGGCTGGCATGGAAGTTTGCACGCGCAATAAAGATCAGTCAACCCTCCCCTCCCTTCCTCACTTCACCCCTCCTCCCAGATGGAGACATTATTGCGTTACCAAACTAATCATTCAAGCCTGTCAAATATACATGACAAAAGCACGAATTCTCTTCTTAATTGAAAAGATACATTAATTTTCGAAGTTCTTCCTGAAGGAAGTTATTCCATCACAGTTTCACTTTCACAAGATTGTGTCTTTTTATGAACGTTAGTGCTGACCTTCGGATTCTGTGGCTTATAGCTGGCTTCCTTAGCTTCAGTGTCAAGTTTCCGTCTCAGCACTGAGGTCTGGAACCGAAGAATTTGTTCGCGTGATAAACATCGGTCTTGCACGGTGGGTTGCTGTGATTGCATAAGGTGAAAGCTAAGCCAAATCTACTCCTAAGATAGAAGGTAAGGGCAAAACAGATCATGTTGGCATTAGCTTAATATTGTTTCTTGCGAAGGTTTTTCCATAGACAAACGCCCAGGCTAAATACTCAAATACTCGCACTTAACATTTCAACATCCCTAACAACGCGTTTTGTCGGAAATAACAGCGTTTCCTTGAAGAAGGACTGTACTCCATCTCGCAGTTATTAGATCTTATTTACTGTAGTAGGAACCTGGCTTAGAATTTTGCTTTTCCATGTGTTTTACTCAGTTACTATCCTCTGTTTACTTTGATTTATGCTAAGATGGCAAAGTAAAGGCCGTATATAAATCTAAGCGACGCGCTCTGCACGCAAACTTTAGTACGTTCCTATTTACTGAGTTCATCTCTTTAATGTACGCGTAACTTAATTTTTGTACTGAGGATTACAATTTCGTTGTTGACATCTTAGTACAAGAAAGGCGAAAGCGAGGAAGGCGCAAGCTTTGATTTAGTTTTGTTGCCTTCCTATCTTCGGTATGAAATGACATGACCTTTGACTGGAACAAACATATTTATCATATTTCATCAGCGATGAGATATCTTCGCACTCTCTTCACACCGCCTAGGATCAGTAAAATAAGTTGGAAACAAATCAGCGATGAAGTATTTTTCTCAATATAACACAATGATTGACGACTCCGATTTATTTTTGTGCGCGAGACTCTCAAGTAAGTTTCCGGCCAGTTTTTCAATCACTGTCTCCATCAACAGCCTTTTTCATCTCTGGCGCCATTTGGTAAGATATCAGTGACCGTCATTAGTGGTGCTGAATCGTAAATGCGAGACAAGCGTTTTTCTTTGCGAGCCCGAGACATTTTCACTGTTTCAGTTACGAGACCGAGACTTCAAAGTGTTTTAAATGCGAACTGGAGACTTTCAGGTTGTAAGATGTTCACTCATTTAGCGTATATATAAAAAATAAACAAATTGGTACTTCTCGACTTTCTTGCCCTTGAAAAAAACGGAAACTGCGAGACGCACATCACCGTTAAAAAACGAAACTGCGAGACCCATGAAATTCGGCGAAAATTTTGCGAGACCCAGAGTTCAAAGGACCATCCGCCACCCCTTCCAAGTTTGTACAGAGCGACCATCTAGCATTGAGACCCTTGAAACTTTTCTGCCCAGGCGGTCTCCCAGTTTTTGAATCCTGAAAAGTGAATAAATTTATTCATTGACCCAGAGAAAAACCTTCCTTGTTTTTAAAAGCCAAACATGGTAAAACTATAGAGAATGACCCTTAGTCGAAATATTGCAATCTGAACCGGCAAAAGTCCTACAGTTTTGTGATCGCAATTTTCTCGCCTCCCGGGGGGTACTCCCTTGCATGGGCTTACCCCTCGGGCAGTTTCACAAGACAATCACCCTGGCAACGAATCGATTTATTGTAGATTTACGCGTCTAATACCCGGTACTAAACTTTGAATTTCCCAATTTCCGGTCGGATGCAGTTTCTTAATACTTAAGAACACGTTGTCATTGCATATCGCAGTCCTAAGTTTCCGGTTAGTTTGAAGAGAAAGGCTGTGTTTCCCAGCCTAGCGGTAGAGAGAGCGCTTGTAGCCTAATGTCTGGGTCTGACTCCTCAAAAAGGTCAATTAAAACTCCGCCGGACGGGAGCCGGATAAGAGATACATTAAACGGCACGCAATACATGCTTAGAGATTTGTTACATGTAGAATATGTGACCCATAAAGACGTTAAATTGTAATCATTTTAGTGTTATACAAGTAGATTAAAACACGGTACAAATTATGAATGGATATAATTATGAAGCAATTAATTGATTATTATCAATTATAAAGAACTATATAAAATTATTCTTACTAAAAACGTAACCACATTTTATTAAAAATATTACAATTCGATTACAATATTTCCATGGATATCTCATTAGTGGGAATGGCAATGGACACGTTTGTAATATACCAGCGTATTGAAAAACCCAAAATTCACTTCAACATTATTAGCAGTCAAGTAAGAAACCTTGTGTATAAGATTAAATATATATTTTAAAACTCAACGCTTTCGTCGTTCAGGCAAAACAGAACATACAGATAACTCACCTCTTCAATATTTTCCACAAACTGCCATAGCTGTCACAATAAAACCTCCGCTCAAACGGACTTTCCCAAGATGGCGGATGACAAAGAAAAGGTCTAGTCCCAGTGCTCCTCGGTTCTAATGAAGGAATAATGAGTAAAATAAAAAGATAGCAAATTTAAATCTCAGAGGAGAGAATTCCCCAAGCTCCCCCAACCCTTCAATTGCGTCTCTGGCACCTAGACCATTCTCCGTTGTTTTGTTTTCTCTACGTAAGCACATTTTGACGCAAAAACAAAACTCGTTATTGCCGACCTGCTCACCTTGCCTAGTTCTAGTAAAGCTTTCCCCCAGACCACCACGCTTAATTCATTTTGCGACGTATCCTACACGTAATTCCACTCTTCCCTTCTCCCCACTCCCCTCCAAAAAAAAAAAAATAGTGGTGAGATACAGTCGTCATTCTGCCAGTAGAAAGAACAGAAATGGTTAGACTTGCACAGTGAAATCAGGAGTCTCCTAATCTGTTGGCAGGGCATCTCATGATCACCACTTCTACGCATGCATGCATTCGATGTACTCGCAGCTTTTTACAGTTAAAATTCTCTAGTCATGTTTAGGCAAATCTCTTAGTATCTCTTAAATGTAGATAACAATAAATTAGAAGCTTTCTGAAGTTTTGTGATTTTTTTTCCTTGTGATTTTGTTCGTGTTTTTTTGACAAGGATTTTAATGATGGCTGCGTGGAAATACGAAGGACAAAGTGCGATTATCTTGATGACTTTCATGGTACGGACACTCTTCATTATCAATGGAGGTATGAGAATAAAACAAACTAGTAGACTAGGGCTCTTTTTGGAATTCACGATATTCCCCCTTTCCCTAGCTCAACCGTCCGATTTCCCTAGTATCTATGAACAATTGTTGGAAGAAATTGAGCTCAGTAGAGAACAACACGAATTGACTGCAACATCGCGAACAACTTATGATTAAATTAAAGCCGATTTTAGACCTAAAATATGCAGCCTTTTTGATTGTGAATCCAGCGCCAAGAAATTTACCCACTGTCCCCAACGTCCCGGGTCCCAGGAGCCACCAAAAAGTTTTGATCATGACTAGGGTTGGTACGAAATAACTTTATTGCTTAAACTTTATTTAGGGGTTCAGTTTGGAAAGCAATTTTAAAACGTATTAGGGCAGTCACTTCAGTAGATTCGATTACCAACCGCTGTTCTGGAAAGGAGCCCACGCTCCAGGCCGGACTTGTCGAGCCTTTCAGCTCAGGTGTTATTTAACAACCCCTACAATACAGCCGGTCTCGTTATGTAACTTGACCCGATATTGGTAGCCTTTTAGTAAACTTGGAGGACTTTGATTTGTTAATCTTTTTAACCTTTAATGGTCCGTTTCGTTTTAGATGGGGCAGAGAGCTCAACAGTCGTGGCCAGCTCGTCTCCATTAAGCAGCTTAGTTGAATCAGTGGAGACCTCTGTGCCTGTATCTGCTTCAATAAAAAGCCGACCCATTTCTTCTCTAGCCCAAAGTTCAGCGGTAATTGAAACTCAGGTTTCATCACGTGCATCTTCTAGTACACCTGTAATTCAAACTTCTTCTCAGGCTGTTACAATTGTAGTCACGAATTCGTCTCCTCAAACGTCAATCACAACTTCATCCACCTCCCCTGTCTCAGTAACAGTCACACCTTTGACTCAGAACCATACAACAACCGTAGCCGCGGTTCCCTCTCCTCAAACGTCAATTACAACTTCGTCCACCTCCCCTGTCTCAGTAACAGTCAAACCTTCGACTCAGGACCATATAACAACCGTAGCCGCGGTCCCCTCTCCTCAAACGTCAATCACAACTTCGTTCACATCCTCTGTCTCAGTAACAGTCACACCTTTGACTCAGGAACATACAACAACCGTAGCCGCGGTTCCCTCTCCTCAAACGTCAATCACAACTTCGTTCACATCCTCTGTCTCAGTAACAGTCACACCTTTGACTCAGGAACATACAACAACCGTAGCCGCGGTCCCCTCTCCTCAAACGTCAATCACAACTTCGTTCACATCCTCTGTCTCAGTAACAGTCACACCTTTCACTCAGGAACATACAACAACCGTAGCCGCGGTTCCCTCTCCTCAAACGTCGATCACAACTTCGTTCACATCCTCTGTCTTCATCAATGCCACATCAGCGCCTCAGCAAGAGTCAGTCTACATCGAGATGACCTTCAAGATGTCGTGGGGAAGATTGTGTTTCTTGCTAACTCTGTTTAAAAAGGCGCTGTCAGATGACTTGATTGAAATGAAAGACTTGGAGTATGAACGTGTCAACCCGGCAAGAATTAAGCTTATGAACAACAATGCAAAGTGCGAGAACAAGACGTATTATAACGACAAAGCCGTTTTAAAGTTCTATATTTCCAACAGCACGGAGGATTTCGACACATTGGATAAGGAGATGACTATCAAGGCTTTCCAAATTCTGTACGATTATTGGGTGAACAAAAAAATGATACTCCTCGATGAAGTGTTTGAGAGAAAAGTAAGTAGCCGCCGGAAAAAAAAAAACTTTTTAATTAATGAGTAGAATTTAACTTGTGGTCTTGAAATAATCCACTTACACAATGACTCTAATAAGAACCAATTCCTGTTTAAAAGAAAAAAATTCGCTCGCAATTTTGAATTCAGTTGACACTGAAACCTCGAATTTTAGTTTTATCGGAAGTTATCTTAGGCCCGGTCATCAAACGCCGTACTTCACATGAGCCGAACTTAATGACAGTTTAGGTCGACTCAAATAATTTAAAAAAACGCCTTTTTGAGTCAAATGTCACACTTAATTCAGTCGAACCGAATGCCAGAACTGCTACACCAAACAAATAACAAAAGCGGTCTTGTTGGTCAGTGGTTTTTCAAGGTAAAGTCAAAATGGCACCTTTAGGCATTATGCATTTGATCCGACTCATGTGACGATCGGCGTTTGACCCAAAGTCGGTCTTCAGGCGTTATTCACGGCTGGCCAGGCGTGAAGAACGCCTCAGCCTCTCCAAATAAAATCAGTCGAACTTAATTGGGTCAAACGCCGAACTTCACATGAGCCTAATTGGTTTAACTGGGTTCGGCTCTTGTGAAATACGGCGTTTGACCCGGGCCTTATCCTTTGATGCAGACCTCTAACAACACACGGAGGCAAGGGGTTTTCTTTTCGACGTTATCAAGTTTGTGAAGTGCATTTAAAACGTCACCCTAATGCAACATGCAGTTCCGAGCTTAGCAGCAGTTGGACACAGCGGATATCACAAATGTTTTGATGGGTTACGCGAAAACCGAACATATTGGATATTATGTAATTATTGACTAAGTGGGAAGGCCGGACGGGAAAATATATGTATTTGGCTCGAGTTCAGGACGTACGGACCCCGAGCCAAATATTTTTCCGTCCGGCCCTCCCACACAGTCAATAAGTACATATTATTATATAGATACGAGCGTTTTACTGGAAAATACACCACTTGTAAAATTCATACGAAACAACATCCGGGACCCGAGTACTACGATTATCAGTTGCAATTGAGTAAGGCGCGAACGAGCTTTGGGGATGAAGTTCTGGAGTTAAAATTACGGTGTTGCCACGGGCAACTTCCACGTTTCCAATGGCAACAATATCGTCGCCTGCAATTTCGTGCGTTTTGCTGCTAATGACGTCAATACAGACAAGCTGCCACTGTATCGGAGCCAGTTGCCGTGACAACAACACAAGTTGAACGTCAAAACCTGGTCACCAAACTTTCGTCGCGCCTTACTCAACTGGTAATCGTAGTCGCTTATTTTCCATATCTTTAACCTGAGTATCAGACCTTTCTTAGCAAGAGGGTAGGGGTAGGGGGAAATTGCAGAGCCTTCTTTGCCGGGTGTTTCCTCCTCCTACATCGCGAGTAGGAAAAGCCTGATACTCAGGCTACTATATCCTCAGTGGAAGCGAACTTTGTGCATGTAGTTCGCGAATCCACTTGTTCACCCGCCGTAAACCGGTGGCAGTACACGGTGTCGTGTAACTTATCTTCCTTGTTACAAAATCGCTTTTTTTTTCTTTTGTACTTTATCTCTAGGTTGAAAAAGTAGAACTAATAGGAACTGATCAAGATGCATACGTTGAAAAATACACAGAAGCTCAGCGCATCGGTATTGGTATCGGAGTTGGCCTAGCTGTGGTAGTCCTCATTTTACTTATATTCTACTGTGTGGTAAGTTAAGAGTCCTAAGACAAGGAAATGTGTTTTTGACATAAACATCGACCGAAGTACCCCGCGGCATGCTATATTTTATTTGGATATCTATTTTTTAGGAAGGATTTTTCTTCTTGTTAGCTACTCTTCGGAAACATTAAATGGAAATTATTTATACAATAAAGGAAAATTGAGGGTCTAAGTTATGTTGTGCTGTGCTCTGCTGTGTTAGTTCCGTCTAGATATTTTAATTCGTGGGTGGAGGGTGAGAGGTGGGGATTATGCGATGCGTAAGGGGAGCGCAGTGGCCTTCAAAAGAGTCTCAAAAGAAATAAATAGATCAGTGTGCGAGGATATTTTCGACGACATTTAACTGATACCCTGAGCTTCGCCGAAAAGTGAGTGCTTTTGTGTGTACGTCTGAAGTTGTTCTTTAAATAAGCATTTGAAGGTGGATCTGAACAAGGGTTGTATCGCAGATTTACTACGCCAGACACTGTCCAAGATGATTGAGCTTGGAGCGGGTTTTATCTCAACGACTGACTCACTGACCTGTACTGTTGTTCGATAGAGATGTTGCAGAAACGTTAAGAGTGTCGGCCATTCTACAGAGGAGCCCCGGATGATTTTCACCAATACAGTCGCAATAAATAAAGAAGCCACAACAGACGCTGATGGTGAGAGCGCAGATACTCCTCGGTCGGACGATAAGCAGACAGACGAACCAGAGGAAGTGGTCATACATAAACAAACTCAGGATGAAATGCCGCTTCTGTCTGCAATCAAGGATTTTGAGGACGGTCAAAAAGTAGATCAAAGTGAGTGAAGCTGATCTTAGAGATCAAAAAACTCAACATGATGCAAATCTCTTGTTGAAACTTTCTGTTGTAATCGCTTAAAGTGTGAACCCGGTTTAAGGAACTAGGATACCGAGAATTAATCTAAGGTTTTGATACTAATCATTTCTAAAGAGAATGGCCAGACGTTTTTTACGAGTGAAATGAACTCGTTTGTAACGAGTGCAGTTTCTAGTTCTAACATCAACTAAAGGTCATATTCACTCCAGACACGTATACTCTCGTGCTCTGCTGCAGACATCTAAGATTATGAATTACTAGGGAAAATAATTAAGGCTGTATACACTCATTAAGTAGTTTAACAAATTGATTTGCAGCCGAATCTGATGGAGAGCCCAATACTGAAAAAGCGCCGCTGGCCAAACCTGAGCCCGATAACGAATCCGAGGGTGAGCCAATAAAATCAATAGATGAACCAGAACCGAAGCCAATCAAATCACCGGATGAGCCTGCAGGAGAGCCCTCAAATGAATACGAGGCTGTTGTAAGTAACTCTCTTTTTCAAACTGAACGGCGTTGACTCTAGCTTGGGCCGTAGGCCGGAAACGTTTTAGTTTCACGCGGATGGCTAGCAAAATTTCGGCCCAAAACAAGTGCGGACAGGAAATTTGACATTTCGATCGATAGGTCTTTAGGTAATCTTTGACAACTTCCTTCCCAAAATGCAGATATTCTGGTGCTCTCGATTGATTTATAGTAGTGACAGTGAGTGCTATTTTTTATTGGTAAGGATGGCTCGGAAGATGCTCCTCCAATCAGTGAACCGCCAGTTACAGAGAAGCCTCCCGAGACAGGAGAAGACACCGTCACTTCGTCTGTGACTATAGTCGTGAGTTGTGTACTTTGTAATTTTTTTTGTTTTATATTTTTCCTTCCTTTTCGTGGTACATGAATCCCTGACAATTTTTCTCATTCCGATTGGTGCAAATCACACTTTGTTAACTGAAGCACGAAAAACAGATGGGTCCAATGACAGTTGTCTCGAAGATACTGACAAGATTAATCGCGACCAGTATCAACTGTCTGCTCATAGAGTCGGCCCAAGCTAACTTCAGTAATTCAAAGAGAACCAGTATTACGGTTTACTTTTCTAAGAGATGTTCTAAGATGTTCGATTTCTAAGAGATGTTACTTCTGTGTAGTCTCAAATTGCTGGCACATACACAGTGAATTAAGGAACGTGTGTGAACGTTTACTGAGTGTCTACTGTATTCACGCACTGAATGCCGGCGGGTTTTCAAAAATTCAAAGGGAACTTCCGGGGGTACTCCCCTATAAAAAGGACCGGGATGCTCGTCGGAAATTTTGAAAATAACCCCTAAGAGGTACCAAGATCCTGTTTTGTGGGCCTCGCTTGAAATTTATTGTTAACCCCTAATAGGTACCAATTCTAAACAACGCATTAATTGACAGTTTCATAGCAGGAATACGCTAGTTTTTAAGTGATAATTGTCTCCCCCACAAGAAAAAGAATTGTTTTTGTAGGCTTCAAAGTACTTTCTGACAGAAAAAAACCTACATTAAAGTACCACGCATTTGCAAGCTCTTTACGTTTTCATTTAATTATTAGATTACCCCGGAATCAAGTCCAGCGACAGTTGAATTCCCTGTCCCAGAACCTGCACCCGAGCCAGCGAAAGAAGATGATGACGACAAGCCTGACTTCGGCCAATCAGACAACATTGACGTAGGTCCTAACCAGGGGGCCATTAACATGGCATTTGACGACAAGGATGAGGCACCAGATGAAGGAGAAGAAGAAGAAGATGAGGTTAGTTAAAATTTATATTTATAATGGCAGTGAAACTTATTTATATAACTTTAATATGCTAGCTTCGCGTGGATGGAAAAATATTTTCGACCGTTGATAGGGCGAGGAACAGCGCTTAGTTAGTGCTGGGGCAAGGGCTGTGCAAAAACTATTAGCCCGGATATTACCGATCAGTCCAACCCACGCCCGAAGGTTCAGTTGCTTTGCTGACAGCGGAAGGCAGCAGCAGATGTGAGAGCAGATACTTTCTTGATATACCTCCAAATTCCCCGAACTAACATTTAAAGAAATGAATGACGGATACTAATGAGAATCAGTCACTCTCAAACTCCCTTATTCTATTTGGTATCAACATCACGTTACTTTTCAAATCACTTTTACTGATTTCCTCTGAGTGAAAGACAAAACCCGGATTGTTATACCTCCCAACTCAAATACGTTTTCCGATTGGAGGAAAACGTCTCACGTGTCGTGGGTCAAAACTCACGAACTCCCTAGGGCGAACAAAACTCACTAACTCCCTAGGGAAACAACAGCATGAACTTTCGACTTGCACGTGAACAGGTCGTGCACCTTGAAACCACGGCAAATTTGTGAGCCAGCCGGCGCAAAGCAAACGATTTCTTCAGTTTTTTTCTACTTTTGAGTTGAGAGCGTGAAACATTGTGTTTTGTTTCCCCTCGACCTCTTCGCCTCGGGGAACATTGAGGGTCTCGGGGAAACAAAACTTACTGTTTCCCTTGGGACCAGTCATTAAGTGCTTAATGTAACCGGAAGGGGAGAGGGGTGAATGCTCATCAAAGCATAATACGGGCAGTCTCTTTCTCGAGGTCCAAACCCTTTCCCTTTTAATACAATTAAAGAAAAAATGTAACCCTTTCATTTACCTTCGATATCTTTTCCCCTGACTGAGTACCCACTACATGATGCCAGTCTGTTCGAGATATTTTGAAAGGACCCTATACTTCGCTCTGTGAAATTCGTACTCTTTTATACACCTTCAGCTTGAAGAGGAACCACTTTCGAGCGGAATCTCAACGAATAATGAGTTCCCCCGGTGACTGCAAGGCCCGAGGTTAATGTAAATAGTGTACCCAAATCCCACAGTACTGCACGATGCTTAAATAGTCTTTTATATATTTTCCTTTTGCAGGAGACGAAATTTTAAAAATTTTAATAGAAGCTCACCCTGGAAATGTTAGGAGGCCATGAGCCAGTTTCAAATAGGCTGACGACTTTCTAAAAATGTATTTTTACGCAAATGCTATTTCTTAGTCACCCTTCGGACGTACAAAGCAGAAGAAAGTGGAGATGACTTTTACAAATATGTCGAAGTGGGACAACCCACCAAAAATACAAACAATCAAAACTACACTGCCAAAGTATGCTTTAAAACCTGAAGTTCATCGATCAATTTCAGTAGGGGATCAATTTTTCGCGCATTGTTTAGCAAAACAGATCATTTCCAGTTTTTCATTTGAATTCACATATAACTCACTTTGCATCTGAGCTCCTCGAATATACCTTTTGTACTCATGAAATTACTACTTTTAGAGACAGAAACATTTCTCGCGCAACTTGTCTGTTTTCTTCAGCAGAAGACATATATGTACGAGCACTTCAAACAATTCTTCTGCACGACATACGTCCGCTGGGCGCATGCGCTCAATAAACTAGCAATTATTGGAATGCTTTTTCACTTATTTTGGACAAATACGCACAGCTGACTTGCAGGGCTCTTGGACAACGCCAAAGTCATCTATGACTGCAGTGCAGCTTGGAATTCTTGCGACTGCAAAGTCGGATGAGAACCGGTTATATGAATATGGATAAGCAGGGGCCTAATGGGTATCCCTCACCTCGGATCGAGCGGTCCCGGTTCGAGCCCTGGCCGGAGCAAGAGACGCATGCCACTCTCTCTAAATGGGTATACCGGTGAATATAATACCAGGGGTAACCCTGCGATGGGTTAGTATCCGGCCGGGAAGGTGAGGGAGGAGTAGATACACTCCTTATCAATTAGAACCACTGGAACGGTGTAAGCCCGGTATAAGAACCTGTAGAGTTCTCGAAACTGATGAGTTCTGCTATCGAGCAGCAGGATAAATCCATAATATATAACGGAGTTAAAGCTGGCTTCTTCACTAGATAGTTATTTACCTGATGCCTAACGTCTTCCACCCAGCCGAACAGACCTTGAAGCTGTAAAATCGATATCATAAATATATTATGGAGATTATAATATTGGAATATATATAATGCGGTCCTTGCAAACAAGAGTAAACGTAGAAGTGATAAAAGAAATGTAGTGGGTATTACATGTAACTAAGCAAGCAGACTCAGTTTTTGTTTAATATTGAGGTACAATACGAATGCTATTTTTTGCAAGTGTTCCTTCTTGATTACCAGGATATATTCTCTGTATTTGCATTTTTTTTACATGATATCTTTTTTTCTGTAACGGAATTAATAAATATCTATCAAAGATGGGGAAGATATACTCGCTAGCACGCAGCCTTAAAATGTAGATAAATGTCTGTGTGTAATTATGTTTCAATTTTTTAAATAAACTGAGCATGAAGCTTTTTCATTTTGGTCTGTTTTTTTTTTTTTTTTTTTTTTTTTTTTTTTTCCTTTAATTTTTTTTTTTTTATTTTTTTTTATAAATAAAAAAAAAAAAATAAAGGGACATTTTTTTTTTCCTAGAATTTTCTCCTCAAAAAACTAAAAAAACTTA
>Ga0126339_10002209_pt1 | contig 13835 bp, 8 predicted proteins | sample OrbTmetagenome_2_FD_92532 | JGI IMG/M metagenome (GOLD analysis project Ga0126339, IMG submission 92532) | Coral microbial communities from Petempiche,Puerto Morelos, Mexico - Orbicella T R C metagenome | ecosystem: Host-associated > Invertebrates > Cnidaria > Coral | place: Petempiche,Puerto... | reverse complement strand
TGATATCAATGAATGTCTAGTTATGACTATAATAGCGAAGCATATTTAAATCACCCTTTTAGTGTCTGTAGATTTCTGCAAGGACTAATTTTACAATAAGTACTATTCTGGCTTTGTGATGGTGTTTTATTGAACAATAGCTTAAAGTTCTGATAATCTCTAATGATTAATAATATTTTTCATAACTATCAACTACTAAGAGAATAGGGGTTCAAAGTTTAAATTAAACAATTCTGATGACAACTTTGGAGCTATAAATGTGAACGCTTCTCTGTGTTAAAAAGTAAAATGTGAATTTGTGCTAGATTCTCCAAGAGTCTTTCTCTACCACAATATAATTTATTTAAAGTTTTCTCAAATATTAAAGTTGATCTCCATCTAGCTGGAATACATGTAGAACGTTCAAGTGACATGATTTATTTTCTTGCAATGACATATTTCATGCTGTCCAAATTAAAAATTGTTGGCGAAAACAGTTACTAATGCAGTAATTTATAAACATACATTACTTGTATCAAGTTGTGGAAGAATTTAAATAATGTGTAACTTATGTTTATTTTGTTAATGCATGTAGCTGTGATTATTAATTTCATTCACTGAACAAATATAATGTTGTATGTAAACAATAATGATTCAGGTTTCGGTTGGAATAATAAAAACATTTTTAAGAATTATTATATAGAATTCAAGAAACTGGGTTCACTTGATAATGTAGCTGTGTTTTATAAGGCTGAGCAAGACCTCTGTATGTTCACTTCTCTTCAGAGCCTGGGAACAGCTTGGGAATCGGTTTAGGAGAACGCAGTCCATCAAGCCAGCAGTTACAAGGCATCTTTGTTCAATGTATTATTGAAGGGACCCCAGCAGCTAATGATGGACGACTGAGGTGAAATGCCTATTTTGATAAGAGCAAATGTTGAAAGTTTTTGTCTGAAGATTTCTTCTCACTAAGTTTGTTGTTTGGTATTTTTATAGACAAGTTTTCTTTCAGCATTTATTACCGAAAGATAATTTTAACAAATTAATCATGCCATTTTAAGACAGTCTCACAAACCATATGGCCTTCACTCATTCATTTGTTCATTGTTTGTTTAATGTGGGTTTGTTGTCCAATTGAATTTCTTTGGGGGTTCTATTTCACTTTGAACTAGAACTGGCACTTACTAACAAAAAGCTGCATAAACATCACATTGGTCCATTGTGACCAGAAGATTTTGATCCAGGTTTTTTTTTGTTAGTAGTTTGCTGAGATAATTATGTGGAAAAAAATCAGTTGCGGGTTTGGGAATTTTGCAGAAGTAAAGGCATTGTAAAATTTTATACACTCCATCCTGGTCAAAATGTCTGTGTACAGCAGTGTATGGTCTAGTAAGCACCAAATGGAACTTACTGGCCAACAGAAAAATTTATATACCAGTTGTACAAGTAAGCATAGAGCAAAGCTCTCACTGACTTTCTGGTTTTCACACAGTTGCCATAACAATTGAGGATACCTTGAAAAGAGTTACCTGTAGCTTGTTATTGAGAATTACTGTAACAAGACTTTTTACTCAACAGGCAAGGTGACCAAATCCTTGAAATAAATGATGTGAAATTAGAAGGTTTAACAGTGGAAAAAGTGTATGGCATTCTGGATAAAGTTCCTCCAGGAAAAGTGTACATTAAAGTCATACAGAGCAATGCATCAGAGAAGATACCTCTACAACTAAATGATGCACTAAGCAAACTTCAAAGTGAGCGTCAGTTATTGGATAAAAAGATGTCTGGGAAATCAAAGAGTGTTGGGACAGCATCCACCCTCTCGGGTGCTTCAGGCAGTTCTGATTCTTGTGGTAGGTTTTCATTTCAATTTGTTTAATTAATAGGTTTAATTAAAAGGGTAACAAAGTAAAAAGCAACACTTGTTCTGCTAATGTTCACAAGAAGGACAAACAGATATTTTCAGTGCTCAATATGCTTATGTTATAGTCATAGTTAGAAGTTACATAACATCAAAGAACCCATTCACTCACAATTCTGAAAACATGGGTGTCTTTTCTCTGGTGGTAGGTTTCATTGAGACCAGTTTTTACATATCCCTTAAGTTACTTTTTTATTAACAACGTACATGAATGCAAGAAAAATCAATTAATTCTAAATAAGCACCCTCTAAAAATAAAAATTGCTGATGTAACAGAAGATTAAGTTAAATTGATCTCCAAAATGAGACTAAAAATTAGAAGTCACTAATTTTATTAGTTGCTAAAACTGCAAAATTTAGCTGTTCCTAACTATGTGAATCTTGAAGTTTATGAGAAAACTGTTTCCTAATTAAAAATACCTTGACCAAGCGGTCTCATTGTTTATTTCTTTCAGACAACATGACAAGTCTTTCCTCATCTTTTGATCTTCTAATACCACTCTCTGCAGGATCAAGCAGGAAAAAGAAGGTGATAATTTATTTTTATTGCGTTTTGTATACATGTTGGTTCTTTGAATCTTTTGACCAAAGAAAACATGAATTTAAAACAAATACTTAACATCAATTTCCTAGTTGGTCTGTGAAACCCAAAGCTGGCCAAATAATGGGACAATGTAAAAATCATACATTGTCTGTAGGAAAGAAGTTAATTCTATGAGTCTGGTACCTGGAGTTCTTCCACTGCAGACCATTTCATGTTCCATTTCGGTCTTTGCAAGGTCACTCTTGTTTCCTAATTAATTTGTAAAAAACTGGGCTAAGCTGAAGTCACACTCAGAGCCACTAGCCCATGGTACCAGAGCTTTATCTGGTTTCTGTAGTGGGAAGCACTTAGGAGTATTGTTACTGCCCTACCCCCTCCCCAGATGGGATGGTAGCTCTAGTTCACTGTGGATAAACCCCAGCTTTTTTTCAAGTTTTCCAAACCAACCACTGGTTTCCCAAACCAACCACTGGTTTCCCTATACACTCATGGATACAGAGAACTTGTGTGTCTCAAACTTAATAATATTGTTGTCATCTGCAGTGAGGCAGTTATGATATTTACTAGGTTAGTGAAATATTGTTAATAACTGATGAATGTGCAACTTAAGCTATTTAGGCACATGTGAACTGCAGAAAAATATAAAATATGTAAAACATTATTGAATTCAAATTAATATCAAAATGTTGACTTTTTTTCAGTCTCAAGCCCTTCAAGAGCCAGATGACACTGTTTTCACAGATGAACCTGGTATGAGACTGAGTTGTTTCAAAAGTTACTTTTTTAGATTATTATTCCCATAATCATTTCAAACTTTCAAGTGTGAAATATCACTTAAAAAGGAGCTAGTTTACAGACAGGCTATCAGGTCCCTGTAGTATTCAGTAATGAAAATGAACAACAAACGAACCATATTGTTATTGATTCAAGTAAGCTTTGCCACTCAGTTTAGCAACAAAGGTGATCAAGTGTGGATATAGATCCAAAATGTGGTGCCTACTTAAATTACTCAGACATGTTTTTAATGTTTACAGTTGCTACAGAATATCTTGAAGACGTCTATACAGTTATTAAACAACCCACTGGTAAGCCTTAAACAATACCTACAAGAACTTGACAAAATGCTGGCATTTGAAGTTCACTCTTACATGTATTTCCTTTATTTAACATGTTGTCCTTTGCATACGTGCCCCATTCAAAAAAAAAAACTACACCTTTTTCCCTGTACATCGGTGAAACTAAGTGTACAAATTAAGATATGTTTGCATTTGAGGTAGATATAAAGCCAAGCAGTATGAAGCGTTGTAAGTGAAAAATTGGAGAGGACGTTTTAAGTAAGTTTCCCAAGCACTTTACAGGCTGCCAAAGGGCTATAAGGGCTCAACTGTTAGACCCTGATTCAACAATGTAATGTTGTTTGCAAGATTCAGTCGTTTTACTCTCCACATATTAATACAAAATAAAGTTCACATATACACGACTGCACATTGATGTACACGGTTCCATTTTATGTGTTGTATGATCAGGTGAGCTGGGAATGGGTGTTACAATAGACAAGTCTCGTGGGAACACCGTAGTTCAGCGTGTGTCAATCAAAAGTGTTGCTGAAGGAGGTTCAGCTGCTTTGGCGAAAAGCTCCAGAGGAGTAGGGCTGAAACTAGGTATGTATAAAGTGGTGGACATGATCTTAGTCTACCCAAAAGCCAGGTTAACAACTGCTACAGAAACATGTGGTAGTACAAGCCAAGGATTTCATACCAATGGCAGATGTATTGTTAAGGTGTTCATTTTAGCAGACGTGTTCCACATCGCTGCAGCTTATTCCAGTGTCTGTAATTTAAGGGACTGTATTTGTTGAAACTACTCCCCAGGGATGGAGGAAATCAGTAATAGTAATCTATCATATCTCCACCACCACCCCCCTCCCCCTCCCCCCGCCCCCTTCCCCACTCTTCCACAAACCTAATATTTTGGTCAGGGTGCCTAAAACGTTTGCTAGACAATGAAAACAAAGAAGAACACACTGAGCACTATGATTCTGGGCCGCTTTTGTGAAAGCAATATTCAATAGACTGTGAATCAGGGTTCACAGTAGAAAGCGGCAACAAGGGCCAAAGTAGCTGCCTGTTGTGGCTTTAAAATACAAGGCTTATTATATACTGTTTTGTAGCTGACTGTTCGTATATTTAGCCACCTAATCAGAATACTTAAAGGATGTCAAGGACTTCAAAGTAAATATGTGGGTGCTTAGATTGTAGAAATACTTAACATTTGTTGCGATCTTTTATTCCTAATCTGTCCAGTTGTAAAATTGTTAATGATTACTGTGCTCTATTATACCACTAGTTTGAAAAGTTTTTGCTCAATATGTACGATCTTAAAAGTTCATAACAAGGCCTAGAAATGTTGTTCCAAGTTTGTGCAAACCTTGCTTATTGGCTGAAATATTTTTTTGACATTCGTCTTTCTTTGCACTATTTCTTCAGGAGATCAAATTATTGAAATCAACGGTACTTATCTCAGAGGAATGAACCAAGAAGACGTTATCAAGATCTTCAGAGATCTTCCAAGTTCAACGCAGATGAAAATAAGAAGATCAAAGATGGCGCCTCAGGAACAGGGTTCAAAACAACAAGAGAACAAGAGAAAGGAGTCTGTGGAGAAACCTCCCTCACAAGACCCAGTGCCACTGCCTAAACCTCCTGAGAACAGGCGGAGGTCGAGTTTGAGAGGTAAAGTACAGTATATTAAGCAAGAAGTGGAACCTGCATCATCTGTGAAGACAGAAGGAATTCCGTCGTCTGAACATCGAAAAGCTGAAGAGGAAACCGATTCTCGTGATCAAGGACTTGCGTCAAAGGAAATTTACCAGAATGGTAGTGGAGTTAAAGAAAAAACTGAAGAAAAAACTGGAAAGATTGTCGCTTCCGGTGGAGCAAAAACCACACCAGAAACAAAATCTAAAGAAGAAACTGAACCAGTCCTAAATGACATCAATACAAAATCGGACAAAATAAATGATGAACTGGGCGACAATTTGATCATTCCATCTGGTTACAGGAAATTGACTGTGAAAATACAAAAGGCACCTAACTCCACACTTGGTCTTTCACTAGTTCCTAGCTATGGGAAACTGAAAGGATACTTCCAGGTACTAAGAGTAATATAAATTTCATTACATGTGCCGTGGGCTTACGACATAGGTACTGTAGTCTATTATAGTGGTTCCTTGATCTTATCTGATCTGATCGGGAGGCTTTTTACTCCATTGTGGAGCATACGCCACTGGCAAAACTGCACCAGTCTTTACTGTCGCTGGCCTGATGTTCCATCTGCGTCACACACCCACTCGGAGAACTTTTCGTATTAGACACACCCCTCTGCACCACACATTAGCCAGAGCTAGTAGACCAAGTAGTCATAATGATATACATAACAAAAATCCATACTGATGTATATTATACAGTTATTTGTAAAACTTCTTACCAGTAGCTTTCACTTATCTAATCGCACCTAGAAGTTAGAACCTCAGTAATTGGCATGAGGTATGACCGGGAACAAAAGGTTTTTAAGGCTCAAACAAATAGGTACCGTTATTACAGCTGTGAGTATCACTCTTCTCTGGAAAAGCATTATGTATTTTTTTTCATGTTAAGTTATCAATTAAGTTATTAATTTTCCTCTTTTTACAGATCCGCAGACTGTTATCTGGTATGGTGTGTGCCCAAGATGGACAACTTCAGACTGGCGATAAGCTCGTGTCAGTAAATGGTGTGTCTCTGAAAGGTGTAACTCATTCGATGGCATTACAGCTGCTCAAGAAACCTATGGACGTAGTAACGTTTGTGATACTAAGAGAGGGTCTGAAAACACAAGGAAAAGTAACGAGTTCTTCTCTGAATCAGAGTATAGCTCAGACGCCGGCTAAAAATTCACCCATACTTCAAGACAGCGGAGAACTTACTGAAACATTATATTCAAAAACAGAACGTGTAGATAAACCGCAAGGCGCAGGACAGCCTGTGACTTTCATAGCATCTCAACTAGTAGACAGTGAATCAAGAGACTTACTAGACACATCACATGAATCTCCGTTAATACAGAAAGAAGAAACTGCTCAAGAACAAGTTCCAGAGATACCTTGTTCACCTCCACCCTCGCCAGTGTTGGGAGTGAACGATCTTTTAGATGACGATGTCTCTATTCCGCCACCATCATTTTCTCCTCCACCACCTCCCATAACATCAGACTTAACATCATCCCATGATCTCCCTTTATCGTCAATCCCCATTGTTTCTCCACCTCCTGATCTTAGTCCAAGAATGAAAGAATTTATGGAGCAAGACCTGTTTACAAGTGAAGATGATCAAGAAACAGGTAGTCAAGGATCTATTCATCAACAGGAGACTTCACTGGAATCTGGTGCTATGCTCACCCCGTCGAGTTCGCCTCGTAATGACACAATTGTAGGATGGGATTTCGAATCCTTGCTGGATGCTTGCAACGATTTGAATTCACACGAAAGCGATGATGTGTTGACGTTTGAACAGGGTAGTGTTACGGAGACTCATTTAGCGCCAGGAGACTCAAAACCAAAGCTCTCATCACCAGAATGGTCAAAGGCCAAGATCTCAAAGAAAAATGGTTTAGACAAACTGACTGAGAAACGTTCTGTAGTTCCTGTTGAGAGTAGCACGGATATTCAACCTCCTGCCGTGGGAAGTGGTAATGATTTGCTCTCCAGTGGAGCTAGGAACAAAAGAACAATACATGGACTGACCGACAACGATAAAGGTCTTCAAACCATAGTGAAACACCGTGACGTTACTGAGGAATTAAGAAGCTTGACACCACCAGTTTCACCTCTCCATTCTGAAGGCTGCAGTGAACGTGAAGCGAGCGATGATGTAAAACCAGTAGCTGGAAGACGAGTGGAGAATGTTCCCTTTGTTATCACTTACCAGAAAAAGTTCAGAAGCCTTGGCATCAAAGTGGACCTATCAGGGGAGGGGAAGGTCATAGTGGCAGAAGTGTCTTCATTTGGTTTGGCGGGAAAAGATGGAAATATCAGGTATGAGTGATACAAACCTACGAGTACATATAGTAGAGCGAACTAGCTGTTTTTATAAACTGATGATATATTTGTAGGACGGTGGCTACTGTCCATGGATCAAATCTGTTCTTTGCTTGCAGCTATTGAATGAAGTGGAGCCAAAGATCGGATTTTTCCGGTCGTACTCAAACATTTTTTTCTCAATTGTCGCTTTTTAAGAGATTAGCATTGCCTGTGTTTTCTATTATGATCTCGGAGGTTGATGGTATTGTCGAAAGGTTTGCAGGGAAGTACATGTAGTTGATGGCATCGTGCTTTGTCGACCAGTCACCTTGTGCCAGTGTTTCAAAATGCGTTTTCGTGCAAAACCTTTTATATAAAAATCAGGAGTTTGATTTGCATGAAAATGAACCTGTAGTTATATGAATAGTTTTGCACGAAAACTTGTTTTTACACAGAGGCAAAGGGTAACTCGGAAATGGCCTGTTCGTGTTATAGTAAAAATTACTTTCCTCGTATCATAAGTCATTGTCCAATTGCAGAGTTGGAGATGTTCTTGTGTCCATTAATGATGCGTCACTAGAAGGAATGGCGCTTGAAGATGTCCAAGCCATGATCAAAAACTGCCCCAGAGGAGATGTGAGAGTCGTAGCACAGGCTGCACCCAAACAGGCAATACAAGATGAAGCTGATGAGGAAGCTGTCTCTCCGTCCGCTTTAAAGGAACACGGTCAATCAGAGGAGAAGAATCATTCAAAGAGTAAAGCTGAGGAGAACACTCTGCCAGATGTGCTGTCAAACAGTGCAATCCACAAGCCTCGTGTGGACATGCCGAGTGAGCTAATCTCTGAAGGGAACTCAGACATTTCCAGCGTTGCAAACGTGATGGAGGCAAATCAAGTACAAGACGCTGAACTAACATTTAAACCTATAATTCTACCTGACGAAAGTCCAGATGGTTTCATCACAACAAAAGATTGTGATACTGTTAAAGAGGACAGTAGACTGGAAGACACAGATTTCGATGATCTACCACCACCCATTCCTCCTCCGGCAGTACCAACAAATGATTTGCAGATGGGAAGTTCTTCCGTCACTGTAGATGAGCCTCTGGTTCAGGACACTGTAGAGGACGTTTCGTTAAACCCACCAACAAATTTTGAGGATTTTTTTGATGACCACAACATGAATTCATCACCATCTTTTCATGATTCTGAAATGGACGGTTTAACACAGGCTGCCGATGCTGTGCAGCTAGATTCGCAGCCAAACTTTCACTCCTCTGTTCAAAAGAGAAAAGAATCATTAAACAAGACAGATGAATCGTACAGTCCAGTGGACGATGCCAGAATTCTATCTGAAGACAGTCAACCACAGATATCCATTAAACCCCCTAGTTTGTTTGGAGATGACACTGAAAGTATACCATCTGCATTACCACGAACGTTCAAGAAGAGTTCGAGTGTTGATGATGCGACTTCAATGGAGTCTGTACAATGGAATGGGGTAGATAATGCTCCAATCAAACCACCGAGTTTGTTTGATGATGAACTTGAAAGTCTCCAAAGTTTGCCACAAGGTCCTCCACCTCCTAAACCTCCTAGACTAAACAAACAGTTCTTCAGTCTGGACACAGTGTCCTCGAATTCATCATCACCAATTCCGTCGTCTTGGTTTGATCGAGAATCGCCCAATCATGCATCGAAGTATTCAAATTTAAGTGCAGTTTCGGGATCGTCTTCACCTTATGGAAATAATTCGACATCAGGGGTGGCTATTCCATTCAATGATGCCGCAACGGAATTACCAGATGTTCCAGATGACGACATGTCCAGCCTACCGCCCGCACCACCGCCACCACTCTCCAGGTCATCCACGTGGTCTGTGTCTTCCGATGCAGTAGTGTCTTCACCGCACGGAAATGAGAAAGTACCTCATATCACCAGCCCTCTCTCACAGCCAGTCAAACAGGAGCGCAAGAATTCCAAGAAAAGGATATTGCCTTTACGAATCAGGTCGAAAAAGGGCAGGAAAACATCGGAACAATCTGAGACATCTTTGCTAGCTGATCCTCACCAGGAGTCATTACCTCAGTCAAGTCCAATGGGATTTGGTGATGCGAACATTTCTAGTGATGTTAATCAGCCACCTGAAGATGACATGGAAAGCCTGCCACCTGCTCCTCCCCCACCAAGAATGTCACCTCTCACTGTGGAAAGCTTGGAGAGCATGGCTGATGGATTGCAGCCCATGGACGTTATGCATTCGAAACCCCGTCTATCTCATCTGGCCTCTGACGATCAAGGAGCCTCAACACCAACTGGCGTAGAATCCTGGCATTCACCCCAGCACTCTCCAAAGAAGAAGAAGTCTTTTCGTAGAAATGTCATTCCCATGGACGAAAGGGCACCTTTACCGAAGTCCTCAAGCTCGCCTAGCGATGTTCCCAGTGTGCCTGAGACAGATCTCACTATAGACAGCTCATTAACGCATCTTAGCCCACTGGAAGATGAGGTTACCGTGACAGATTCGTCTGATGCCATGTCACCACCCCCTCTTCCTCCAGAAATGGAGCTGTGGTCGGAGGTTGGAGCAGTGGAAGCTGAGCTGGCTCTATTGGATCAGATATTGACTTTGGAAGATTCTTCACGATCAGGGAATGAGCAAAGTAGCGATGCTGGGAGCTCGTCGTCAGCCAAACGTCCATCGTTTTCCAAAGATGTGTCATCAGAGGACGAGCAATCCACAGAAGTTCAGGAAGGACCAGTGGCTTCTAAATCTGAAGAAACATTTGAACAGAGAGATCTCATTGTGTCAAGGGAAGGTGTCCTAGATACAAACAGTGACACGTCATCGCTGCAAGGATTGCCTGACATAGAGAAAGGGGAACCAACTGAGTTGGAAGCTATTAAGCCCAGTTCTTCCTTCAACATGACAGATAAAAGTGAGGATTTTGGAACTGATTTGGCTGTTAATGATTTTCAAGAGGCCACAACAAGTGAACTTGCACATCCGGAGCTGTCTGGTAAGCTGTTGAAGCAGCTAAGTGAAGGACATGACGTGACGGGGAATTTGGTCAAGCATAGAAGGCCAGCCCCTCCTGTCCCTACAAGACCTACCGTCAACACCAACAAAGCCAGCACCATTCCTCGAAAATCACTCCCAGGAGGTTTAGGCATAGAAGTACTTCCCTCCCGACCTGACATCAAGTCCAAGGCAGCTCCTCAACATCATCAACCAACCCACAAGCATCAGAAAGAACAACAAAACAAATCGTCGCCAGTTAAGGAGAAGACTTCCAAAAAGCTGTTCTCTAAAGGTCATAAACATAAGGACAAAAGAGCAGATCCTAACCATCTTGCGTCACCTGACACATCGTTTGAGATCAATCCCGATGGACGCGAGCGATCGCGTTCTTGGACTAAGAAACTGTTCGGTTTCCGTAGTAGAAGCAAGATTCGAGACAAATCAAAGGATCGAGAGAACAGAAGTCGATCGGTTTCACCACCGAGAGGATTGTTCTCTAAGTCAAGGCGATCCAGTCCACCTCCTCCCCCACAGTCACCACAAAAGGCTCCTTTGAGTAAACACAAGAATGAAAGTAAGAAAGGCCCAGTTATTGACAAAATAGAAAAAGACCTCTCCGTTCAAGACACTGCAAAACGTCCAGTGCTTTTGCCAACAGTGCCGTCTACTTCAGAGATGAGCAATCCTCCATTCGACGAAGGGCGTTATGTGGAAGGAAACAACAATAAATGTGCGTTACCAGCAACATATGACGAGGAGCTCTTAAATGTAGTAGAGAGGAACGTGCTGAATGATGAACCAAATACAGAACGTGTCATTTCAACAGTACAAGTAGAATCATACTACGAAGAACCTGGAGGTCAGAATGTCTATTTAAATCACGACGTGGAAGGACTATCAGATAATGGCGACCTCAGTAAAAATTTATCATTGGATCGTGATGATGTAGAGAGACCTGCTGCCCATTTGGAAGCGGATACATCACTGACAAACAGGCCACTTCCACCGCTACCACCATCACGTGAACAACATCTTGATCCAGTAGCCCTCACAAGAAATGTCGACGAGAACGAGCAGTGTGCTGATGAAGAGAGGATGCCAAAAACATTTCCCTCAAAACCACCTGTGCCAAAGAAGCCGGCATTCCTTCAATTAGGTAGTACACCAAATACGCAACAGCAGAAAACTGTGGACGAACTAAAAAACAAATTTGACAAAGGTTCGTCTGACGAAGGTAGACTGGAAACAGCATCAAGTAGCAAAGAGAACCTTCAATTTGGTAATGAAAGCGACGAGGAGGTGGTTTTCGACGAGGATGATGATGGTTTACCCTCGCCAGGTCCACCAACTTTCAAACCTTTACCACCACCACTTACATTACGAACAAGTTCCATTACCGATGATTCTGACGAGACGACAGGTAGTCCAAACTCACCTGGGCCTCCTCCATTTAAACCTCTACCGCCGCCCATAACTTTGAATTCCACTCCGGTACAAAATGACATAAAAAGTAACCAAGGGCTGGATCCTCCAAGCTCGCCTGGTCCTCCAAGATTTAAGCCTGCTCCTCCACCAATAGATATGCGGGTACACAGCAAGAACGCTGATTCCGAACCAGGAGACCTTCCCAGCACGGCTGATCTACCAAATGCAAAGCCTTTGCCCCCAATTCCCACTGCTGGTGCGATGCAAAGACGAGAGGAAGAAGCTTCAGTGAAACATAATGTTACAGAATATAGTTACGTTGAAAATGACGCAATGCCAGCACTAGAGAATGATGAGTGGAGAAAAACCAAACCTTTGCCCCTAATTCCCACAGGTTTTAACCTGAAGTCAAACGATAACAGCCACAAGCTTCCCCTTTCAAGACAAAATGCTCATGAATGTGACAATGATGAAGACGCTGACACGCCGGAGTTATTAGAACGGACACCTGAGTTAGCTCGTGTACTGATCGACTTAATTGAAGACAGTAACTACTCACAAGTTTCACAAGTGGCAGAGCCATTGATGGTACAAAACGCAGTTGATCCTGTAAATGCTTCTCACAGCGATGACTTCGACAGCTCAGAAGTGTCGTCTGAATGGGATGATACTTGTAGTTCAACTCAAGGTGACCCTGGCCTGCTTGTAGCTGGTAATAGGTTTGTTAGGAGTGCTAGTTTCTCGGCTGGAGACGTTCACATTCAACGTCCTCCTGTTGCTGCAGATAACCAAAAGAAACGTATCCCTTCTGGCATTATGCGTCCTCCTCGTCCAATGCGTAGACGGTCGTCCTCATTACCTCAGCTGTTCCCAGAGTTAGCAGCTGTTGCCGCGTCCGAAGGAGGAGCGGGAGAGACAGATTACTGGCACACTGGAAACCTACAGCAGCTGATCAACAGTCGGAATCAGGAGCCAGATGTGGATGAAGGGATCATAGAAGTGCAGGTGAGTCCAACAAATCCAGGATAACAATTCTTAAAGGAGCACAGTCGCTGCATTTTGAGTTATTTTGGCTACGTAAGAAATTACCTTTAAATTGAAGGAAACCTGAAAATAATAATTTACTAAGATAGAAAAAAACCTAAGAGACAATAATAAACCGTAAAGGTATATGAATGGTTAAGGATGGAGAAGATAAACACGGATTACAAACGACGAACTTGAAAAATGTAGGCTAAACTTTTCAAGATGCGCAAACCGTGACGTAGTTCCTTTAAATCAAACCTCGTGCGCTAATCGAGTGTGTGACCAATTTAGTGAACGATATTTAGCAGTGTTTTCGTGTGATGCTGTTTATTTTGCGGTACAAGGTGTTACAAGTCCGTGGAGGAAACTCTAGTGTGTGACCGCTCAAATGAAAGCTATTGAGTACTATGTTCACGTACTGCTGTTCATTATGCTGTACAAGGTGGTTCGAAGGATTACAACCATGTGGTTTTGATGTTGCTATCAATAAGGCTAGGGATAGTGACTTTGTAAACTCCCCTCTTCAGTGGAGTAGGACATTAGTGTGTCGACAACTGATCACCTATACAAGTGTCTACAATGCAAAAGTGAAAGTCATGTCTGGTGGTACACGGAAATCTCATTCAAAAGGTTGATGTCATAGTAAATGCTTGTGCTTGATGTATCCTTCACAAATAGATTCTTTCTAGATCAGAGTATTTTGGCACTTCGTTTTGTATATTATCAGTGGCGGATCTAGGGGAGGGGGAGCCGAGCCTCTCCTTGTTTTGGATAATAAAAGAGGAAATCACAGAAGGAAGAAAAGCCGGCAGGGCAAGCAAAACAAAAACGCCCCCCCCCCCCCCCCCCCCCCCCCCCCC
>Ga0126339_10002208_pt1 | contig 13836 bp, 8 predicted proteins | sample OrbTmetagenome_2_FD_92532 | JGI IMG/M metagenome (GOLD analysis project Ga0126339, IMG submission 92532) | Coral microbial communities from Petempiche,Puerto Morelos, Mexico - Orbicella T R C metagenome | ecosystem: Host-associated > Invertebrates > Cnidaria > Coral | place: Petempiche,Puerto... | reverse complement strand
GTGAGATTGAGCCTGCCCAGTTTTCATTTCTTGTAGTCTAGTTTTTAAAATAGAGGTTAATTTTTATGATCAAGTAAAAGTTGATAGCAGATGGGTTTCAAATGCAGCCTAAAATATAGTGACTTAAAAAAGTCTTTTTAATCTCTTTTTTACAATTTCAGTCCCTGACATCATGTAATATGCTTGGAGTAATTGAAGGATCTAATTCAGAAAAAGAGAGAATACGATCTGCTAAAGAAACCTCACAGAGACCAGTTGCAGGTACTGAACAAAAACAAAACATTGCCAGGTACATTTTTTAAATCAATACAGTCAGATCTCAATCTATTTTGGACTTATTGTTTAATAAAAGAAAGTTGTGACAGACCTACTCTGCTCATCTACATCTATATAATTATGTAATCTGCAAAGGGATTTACCCATTACCGCAGATGTAAAAGAGAAAAACATAGGGAGTAAATGTAACTAAATCGCTATTGAGATAAAAAAAAAAGAGACGAGACTGGCCCTAAATGCTGCAGCACTTAGTTGGTATATCACTTCTGCAGGAAGTGAGTTCCACTCGGGTATAGTTCTTTCTTAAAAGCTGAATTAGTAAGTCTTGCTCACAGGGGTTTTTAATATAAAACTTGAGAAGTTTGAAATGTGTGAATTTCATGGGATGGTACTGTCTAGTTATTCTCTGCTTGGGTTTAACATATTCAGTAATCTGGAGAGCATATCTTCCCAACTGTTCACAAATGTAGTTTCTTTACCTTTAGAGTTTGATCAACACATGGTTGGACCGTTTAACTAAGATGATGATGCTTTGCCTTTGCAGGGTTTGTTCTTGAGGGATTCAGCTCCAGTACACGTAACTGGTGTAGTCTCTTGCAGAAAACAGTGGTCAGTGTAAATAATTCTAAAGAATTGTGTTGAGTGTGGTGACCATTTGCAGACTTTTGCTTGATGTCATCTCAGACATGATGAATTTATGCAAATTATGTATTCATTTTGAGAATCTGGATTTCACTTTTCGCTAATTTCTATTGTTTAAACTGTAAACACCATAGGCCCGCCAGGTGTACAAAGAGTTACAGCTACATTCCTCTCGGCACACAATGTGATATTCCTTTGATTTGTTGCCAAGTTGGCTAACCAGTTTATTTACTATGTATGGTTAGATCATATTACTCTAGTTTTATATTAAAAAACAGTTATTGAGCTCAGCTAAATGTCAAAGTTATTAGTAAAGACAATTGCTTTAAGCAGATATGTTACTTAGGTCAGTAGTTTAACAGAACCTGGATTATTTTAATGTCAGGATTTACTTCTGGATGATAAACCACGCTTCATCCATGGAATAGGAAGTCCAGGTAAGCTTACATTAAATTGCTGTCCAGTGCTTAGAGCGAGATACTTTGTACATGAAACATTAGAGCCTTAAATTTGTCATTGAATTGAAGTATTGATAAGTTATTTGAAGAAATGTGTTGCAACTTCTTTTTCCTGAAATGTGCCTGCAATTTGACTTAATAGATGTCAACTGACTCTAGTTGAAATGTCTTAAAATGTAACTGCTTAGTCAACCTCGTTTCCAGGGTCTCTCATCTTCCTGCCCTTCTGGATGGCGGGAAGATGAAAGACTTGCTGTTTCCATGTTTGCAGGCGGTGAACTGAGATTGTTATTAATTTATCATTGGCCTTATAGCTGCTTTTGATTCGTTTGTCTTTTTCAGAAGAGGTAGTTTCAGCTGTGGAATGTGGAATTGACATCTTTGATTCATCATATCCTTTAATTTTATACTTTCACTGGCAAATCATTCTGTCTTTCTGGTGAAGATTTCTAACCCTGTGAATGCAATTATAACCTGGAAACACGCTTTTTTTGTCACACAATTCTTTAGAGCGCTCCGATTTACGTTTGTAAAGCAAACACAGGTGCAAAAGCTCACTGAAGAAAGAGAAGAGATCTCCCTGCCTAGAGACAATGCATGCCACATAATGCACCGGGGGGACTCCCAAATATAAAAGGGATGGGGGTGCCTGTCGTACGTTTTAGGGGTTAAAAAAAAGCGGTTTTGGTATGGTTTAGGGTGTTAAGGCTCAAAAGGTCCACAGCTGGAGCTTTTGCAGTACCTTTTAGGGTATTGAGCCGAAAAAAAAAATGACAGGAGATATTAGACAATCAACTTTATAAGTAGATGGTATTCGAAGCAATCCTCTTTATCGCTACTAAAAACTATGAAAGTGTCAGTTAATGTGCTGTGTTAGAATTGGTGCCTCTTAGGGAAAAAAATTTATGTCACGCCCACAAAACATGATCTTTGCACCTCTCAGGGATTTTTTCAAAATTTCAGGCGAACATCCCCGTCCTTTTTATATGGAAGTCCCCCCCCCGGGAACGTGCAAATATCAGGTGCAGTGGATATCCGTTTTCCATGATGACAGATGAGACCTGTCTGCTTGCGTTTCACTTGGACTAAAAATGTTGCGAACAATTGAACCCTTGTGAAACAATTGAAACACAAGCACAAGAGAATGAAAAGGGTATAATTTCTTTCATTTGTGTTGTACAATTCAAAACTACCTGCGGTAACAACGCAAGGCAGACGTGCCACTAAGCTGGGGGACGATTGAAAGCGGTGTTTCAAAGCGCAGAGCTATCGGTTTCTTTCTTTCGCAGCCATTATTTGCATCGCTACACAACACTCTGAGAAGCGTTACATTATGCCGCTTCAAGTAACGCTTCTCTGTGTGTTGTGTAAACGACCCGAATGATGGCAGCGAAAAAAATCCACTGGAAAAGTTTGCTAATGGACCACGAGCCATAGTCGAGATGTTTCACTTTGGCATGTTCTCTTGTACTTGGTCAATGTTCCTTAATGTTTTGTACTTATCCTTACCAAGTAACCGATCGTGGTTGTGCACTGGACATAAACTGGAGCAGAAAAAGACTTAAACCTGAGCTTAACTACTCCCCTTCTACTCCAGAGGCGTTAAACTCGGAGCAGAAAAGTTCAGAGAACAGTTTGAACAAAGTGTCAAATAGTACACATAACAAAGAGCTCCCGGATGAAGGAACATTATACGAAATGAATCTTAACCATCCTAGGTAAGGGTTACAAGAACTAAGTCCCAGTCTTAACCATCTTTCTTCCTTTTTAAATTCTTATTATTAACTTCCGTTCTTTATATTTTTAATCTTAGTTACTTTTATTTTCTCTCGATACAAGTAACGTTTAAATTCTGTGTTTGGTTTTGTCTGTTTCATTCAGGTATAGTTCAGACTTCACTCCACTTTTTAGTACCTGCACATGTTACTGCTGTACAAATCATACGCGGGCGTATGTTCATCATCTGCTTGTCACCAAGGAAATGCTAGCTAAAGTTCTTCTGATGACGTAAGTTAGTTAGCTCAACTCCAGTACATTACCACCATTTGATATAAGATGTCTTAGACTCGAAAATCGTGGACTAGATTTGATGAACCCTGCCCTCGAGAACACTAAGGTTGCATGACAGGGTAGGCTGAGTTGACAAAGTTTTCCTCATACGCACTTACGCATTGAGATTGGACACGAAAAATCCTTCTCTTAGAATGAAGCTTTACGGAGGTGCGTGTGGGGTCTCTGATTGGTTGTTAATTATACGGTAAATCAGAAAATACCCAATCAGAGATGCCATTCGTAAAGGGTTTTTGGTAGCCTGCGCGGCAAGCGAGCGTAGCAAGTTCCTTTACGAACGAAGAGTTTCTTGCCTTCTGGTTTGGCGAAAATTGGGGCGAGAGTAAAAAATCGACGGATAAATTGAAATTCCAGGGAAGTGTTCTTTCGTTCGCGCGGGAACGCTTCCTACGTAGGCCAGGCTTTTAGCGACAAATCTCATGGAGTGTGGGCCGTCTACGACCTTTTTTCGGTGAACTAGTAGAGGTACCCGGTCTATTGTTGACTACCTTGCTTAGCACAGTAACCGTTATGCCGCCGGAGTCAAACCTTGAATCCATCCACTTTAAGTTCATAAGCCACTAGTTTAGTTCCCATGTGTGACTATCTTTTGAGCTATTTGACTTAACTAAGCCTTTGCCCCCAAGGGGTAAATGAGCCACGACTGTGTCACTTGCAACCACTTTTGCCTCGCTCCTCGACTTAAAACCTAGTGCTGTTCTTTCCATGTATGGGCTTCTGCGCCAATTCTCTTTCGGTCGGTCTCGTTGTGTGACCAATCAAATGAAAGCTATTAAGCCAAGGTAACTTCTAAACAGTTTCACTTAGTAATATATTACTCATTCATGATCTAGAGAGGTTGTAAACAGTCCACTCAATTGATTTATAACCGCATTTTCTCCTTATAGACGTGTGCTAACTTCGGTTTTTGTTTTATTTTTCAGACATAATTTACACGAATACTCTCAGTTTTTCGCGCGGATTCGATCGTCAATCGAAGAGGATAACTTTGACGAATTTAAAAGGGATTTCTTAGAAAGCCAGCCTCTTTAACAGAACGATCCCACAACCTCTCTTCGTTAAATTATCTCTTAATAACAGATGTTGTAACCCAAGATACGACCAGCACGCAACAATCAGCGGTCATTTTAGATTTATCTTTGTGGAAAACTGGGGCATGAAAATCTCATCATTATCGAAATGTTTTCCGTCCACCCTAAAACACAAAGCTGGCCTAAACTCCTCCGTTTCGTTTTTGCGGTCCTTCTAACTCAAAATGGAGGCCACTCCCGATTAGTCCAAGAGAAGGGGTTGTAAACACAAGAGAAACATTGATCAAATTTGTTTAATGATTTATTGATAAATTTTCTCTTCAAATAAAAAAATAAGAGCTCTGAATTTGTTCATTTTCTTCCTCACTCTCTTTTCAATATGTTCTGACCAGCCATCAGCATACAGCACATTACAAACTACAACTGCAAAGGCACGTTTAGAGCAATACATTGTAGCTCACTGTTGTAAAAATATTTAATTTCTCTTCAAAAATTTTAATAATAGACCTTTCCCGCATTCCACTTCCGTGCGTACGAACAATAGCTCCGGACTGAGGTTGGGGTGAACATTTTCAAACATTTGCTGGATTTTTGTCCACCCTGACCTCGACTCGGTGCCATTGTTTATTGAAATGCAGGAAAGGTCTATTGGTTCATGGCATTTTGATCTGACCTGACTAATGTCGGCTTTAAACACGGGTAAAGCCAATCGCATAAAGAGCTTGATCTAAAAAATATCTGTCACCATCTGTGAAGATCCTGTGTTGCGTAACACGCATCACGGAGATTACTGGTCCGTCACTAAATCCGATTACTCCGTACCCAGCTACGAGCAAAGGACCGTGAAATGATGTTAGAGTACTGTGACATTTCGTCACGGTAGCCATGTCCCTTGTAGTCCTCCCCCGGCAGGACTCCCCTGTGAAAAGGTCGGGGATGCTTGTTTGAAACTGTATAAAATTGAACCATTTAAGAGGACCAATCTGGGCGCGGCTCGAGCCTTGTTTGACCCCTAAAACACACCAATTTTTTTGAAAAAAAACGGACATGCCAACGTTTTTCTATTGTTTCTTCGAGTGCAACCCTGAAAGATACCTTGACGGCTAGCAATAGTGGCGTTTCGTCCTGAATACCCTAAGTGAGAAGTAGTCTGTGAATTGTACCCCTAAACGAGAAGACGATCATTCCTGACCTTTTCACATGGAACTCCCCTCCCCCCCCCCCCCCACCCCTATGTCGTAGCTAACTGGAGAGCAGTTTTTCTATCCTTTTGATAGAGACATCTGACATTCGAGAGAAAAACTTTCCATACTAATGACGCTGAGGTACTCCCCTGGGGATGGAAGTAGTGAGCATCCTCTGAGATCAGTACCATCTCCGATCGATTGGGTGATAATTGCTCGGGGGAAATATTTTTTTAGTGTACGTCATTATCTCTCTTGTGAAAATGCGAGGTTCCAGGCTCTATAAAGAGTCCAGTCTTGAATTACATTTTTAACTACAGCAATTAGTGATTGCGAGTTCGCTTGTGCCTCTGTTTCAAAGCAAGTTCTTGTGCAAAACCTGTCATGAAAATGAGTCTCGTATACATGAAAGTGAATCTGTAGGCGGAACACATTTTCATAAGAATAGTTTTGCACGAAAACTCGTTTTGACACAGAGGCAAAAGACAACTCGGAAATTGCCGAACAGAATCAGTTCAGTTTTTAATAATGGAGTGCCAGTGAGCTTGAAAGCACTGCAAATTCCGCACAGTTCTTACCTTAGTTTCCTAACTTAACAATAACACTTTACGTCAAAATTCGGTTTATACCTAATTTGCCTCATTTCCTTGGCAGGCGTTATACGACATGTACAAATGGCGGCTTCTGTAAACAAGGTCAAAGTTCAACTTTTCCCGCTTTCAGTCCCTTAAGTCGGGTCTCAGTTTGAGTTAGTTCCGGTGGAATCAGGCCAGTTGTTTCTGTGTCGCTGAAGTAACCGTCATCTCCAACGTAATGAGTTGGGTACAGGAGCAACGGTTCGGCTGTCATCGCAATAAGGTTTCGAGGATAGAAGTGACTACTCCATTCCGAACTGCAAAGGAAAAAAACACTGTTAAGAGAAATGAAGAAGACTTAAGGCAGACAATCGGGGCATTCGAAAAGCTAAACGGGCGTTCACACTAAAAGCACAAGTTACCGACTGTCATAATTGACGTAATAGATTGCTCTGGCGAACGGCAGACGGCATTTCCCGATTGAACAGATTGACGTCAGTTTTTCATGCGTTTGTCCTGTTATTGATCATGAATTTCGTCATAACGTTATCAAAGTAAGTAGCCGTGGTTCCACGAGGCGATAGCCGAGTGGGTCCGCAGACTACCTTGGAAATGTTATGACAAAATTTATTGTCAATAACAGGATAGACGCATGAAAAAATGACGTCAATTTGTTTTTTACGATAACAAATTGTCCGCTCTCGCTCGTTGCGTCAACATCGCATAAATTATAAATTCACGTAACTGTCCGCTTATTGACAACGAAAATTAGCCAATCAGCGCACAAGAAATGTCTACAGTTTTTATAAAATTCATCGTAAGAAAAAAGATGGCGGATGTACATTTTACCACAAGGCCTTGCGAACCTAACACAGCCTAAAAGGCACAAAGAAAAGCAAATTTTTACAATATATGTCCCTGTACTAAGGACATTAAGTAGCCTAGGTTAATGTTAATGTTTTCGTGCGCTAAGAACTATGGGTAAATGTACCAGTCGCCATCTTTTTTCCTACGGAGGATTCCGGCAGGTTAGATGCTGTGAATGAAAATGATGGAAATAAAGTGGAGTGTTCAACAAAACTACGATCCAATACTGGTAGTTTTTGAGTTCAATTCTAGTTGGATGTTAGCTGAAAGAAGAAAGCTACAAACACAAATGTACAGGAAGACATGCCGAGACTAATTCTTACTTTATATGTCTGTTAAACATGATCGGCAGAAATTCGTCCACGGCTACCATCTTCTCAAGGGGTTTAGCAGACACGAGCTTGCGGGCGCCGCTTAAACTGATAGCATATCCCAGCGTCCAATAGGTGTAGTCAGCCCAGGCCAGTGCTTGTGCTCCAGGCACCATTTCTACGGGCTTACTGTGAAATCGCTTCCGTCCAATATAACTATAAAACAAATAACAGACTTGCCTATTTTAAAACAGGAGAATCATGCGCTACTAACACGTCCAACATCATTTGGGGAGTATTTTCCTCAGCAAATCACACTTGGGTCTAGTCTTCCCGATGATATTTTAGCACAACCTCGTTCGAAGGCTCTCTCTCTTTTGCCTCAACGAAGAGGGAGGCAAACTAGAGAGAGCCTGGGAACGAGGTTGCTTTTATCATTATCTTTCCGATGATTGGCTAGTTCCGAGTTATTGTACATCGATTAAAGAAAAGTAGGTGTATTAAAAACTTACATTAGTTCCCAGTGGAATTTGCTCGACAGGGCGTTCGCCTCTTCAAGCAAATATTGCAGCTGATTTCTAAAGTCGGGTTCGAATCGTACATCATCTTCTAACACCAGCACTTGAGCTAAGCCGTTGTTAATCATCTGACAATTACAAAAAAAAAAAGAGATGATAAAAGGTTAAAGGTGAGCTATTTACCAAATCATTGCAATGAAAAGTTTTACTGTTCCGCAACGCTCGCGTAAGAAATTGGAAACTAAACAGAGCCTCTCACCTCTTCCCATATAAGGTAATGACTCAAGAAACATCCGATCTCTCCCATGGTTAGAGGTCTAAAGAAAAGGAGATGAAGGAAATCATATTTTTGCTTCTCCGGTCACAGTTTAAAATGTCAAGTCCTCATTATTAACTGCCATTTGTCCCCTTATGAAAGTTGCGAGATTCTGCCGGGCATTAAGAAGGTAAATACGTGGAGTGATGATTTTCTGAACTGATTCTCAGGTCACCTGCCACCTTGAGATATTGTAATGTAACTGAGATAAAATGACCTTTTTTATTGTAGGAAAATACAGCTGTACATATGCGAGAAGAACGTGTATTGTTCATATCAAACTAAGAAGAAATTGGAATGCTCTTCTCATTTCCATTTTCGTCTCATTTTACTGGCATAGAAGTTTTTCCAGTAAATGTACAACACATCGACTTTTGGCAGGTTTGGCAGCAACGAAAAATACTTTAAAAATTATTTTGAGGTCTCGTTCTCAATCGTCTTGAAAAAGACGATCGATTACGCCCGCAAAGAAAAGTGGGAAGACCGAAACTCTTGTTCATCCCTTGTGCCTTTGCGGTCTTCCCGTGCACTTGCAGTGAGAAGAGGTCCGCTATTACATGGTGCTTGGAAGGTACAGACCTTTGGCGACAGCTTGCATTTTCTGTCAGTATGTTTAATTTGTTCGCTTCTGAAGAGAGGTACGTGAGTCAAATCTAAATGCTGTTGTTGTATTTGTTGCTTTTCTACAGAATGGAGTTGGAGTGTGTCAAAGGGGCAAATAACGATAAAAGTTTACAGAATGGGACTGACAAGTTCCTGGCTTAATGATTATGAAGGTACGGCTGTTCACCTTTTTCCATATGGATCACTGTAACCTGGTAACATCTTTATTCCCATGTCCTTCACTTGTTGGTCAGTTAATGATCTGCCAAAAGTGACAAAGTCATATGTAATATAACGAAAAAACAACGTAATCACTCAGAAACAGGAAAACACCATGCAACGGGTTAGTGGATAATAAGAATGTGTGCAAAAACAGCAGCAAGCTGCTTGAGTGCAAATAAATGTTGAATCACACGCTAAAAATATCTCCTCTAGTTCAATACAGTATTGTTTCGTGCTATTTAGTGGGTAACTTAAAATAATCAAATGCTTTTTCAGAGTAAGCCTAGCTGCAATGGTTGGCTCATACAGACCCTTTAATAAATGTTGCCAATGATGCATTCTCTCGTAAGTATTAAAAATTAATTAGCCTTATCTATCTCGTTTTAAAGTTTATAATTACTTTCAAACAACGTTAATTTAAATGCATAAAAAAGAATTGGCAGCCATTTACAGAAAGGGTCTATACAGCCCCAGGTACCATGCATGTCAGATGATAACTTTTAAGTTCAGTCAATGAGAGCCAATTTCACTGAACGTACAAGCTGGCTAGGAAAGCTTCCTTACGAGCCTCCTTAGTTTTTCCTAGCTACATCCCTGCAACGAAGTACAGGTCATAAATCGAATGAGTGTGACACTTCCTGCCAAAAGATCATGATTATGTGAGTTAAGTAACACATGAATATAAATGCGTGATACAGGAGGAAGGGCAGTACTTACTTGCCATCAACAGCATCCAACATCTTAACACTAATTCCTAACTCTTTAAGGGATGCCAGCATCCTTTTCCTACGCAAAGGCCTCCTTTTGAGGTTGATGAGATATATCTAATGGAAAGTATTTTTTGCAAAATTAACTACTGAAGACAGTGTTTCCTTAGAAACCAGTATTATGTGTGTACATATATATTCTTGTAAATAAGGAAAGTCTACAGTACTCTCCTTGGGTATGCATGTCAGAGATGGATACATGGGATGTTTTGCGCATCCCTACTGCACACGATTTTCGTGTCATTAGCGCACGCTCATAAGCACGTGCATATGCACAACATATACAAAGTGGTGGCTCTTGCTAAACGGCTTGGCTTGCGAGAGACAAATCATCATTTTTTCTCGGAAACGAGTACCAGGACCTAATGATATTTTTTATTTCGTTCGAATGCAGCAATCACCTTCTTTCTGTACATTGAATATAGACCAGTTTCTTGAAAAACTATCACTGAAAATGAGAGCATAGCTAGTATTCGGAAAAGATAATATGTGCTCTCAAGAACACTGCATGCCTGGAACATATCGAATCGCGGTTGGCTAAATATGGGTGCCTTTATCATGAAGCTTACATCAAATTGCTCCTTAACATTGATGCAGTACATCCATTGATGTTTTTTCAGTTAACTTTCACCTTTTTTTTCTGCTCTCACAAAGCATAAAGTGAATGGTTCAAATATAAATGTCTCTGAAAGCAGATAATTTAAGGAGTTATGGGGTTTATTTTAAGGTCTTTCTGCTCCTAAACAAATACCGGGATCCCCCTTTCTTATTTCAAAATTTAAGTTCTCTTGATGTAAGCAGCATACAGGTAAAGTTCGAGAGAAAAGCTATTGTCAGTTCTATTTTGATGGAATTACCTTAACTCATGTATCATCTCATTTTATAAATACTGTGAACTGCCACTTCTAAGCCCTGGGCTTATACAACTTTGTACAAGGTTTTGGATGGGCTTATAAATGCAGGGGCTAATAAGCGAAATAAAAAAAAAACATTTTGAAATGAGCCACAGCAGTGTTGATCAAAACATGTTTTCGTACATGTATACTGGTTTTTAATATATTATGCTTTGAAACATCAAAATAAATCAAATTCATTTCTTCATAAAGTTGAGGGGGGTGGGAGTTATATCTAAGGGCCTATGATCAGAAGTAACATTTTGGTTACAGGTTGATGGCCCTATAATCAGGGGGGGAGCTTTGAAGCAGGAGAGCTTATAAGCAGCAGTTTACAATATTCTTCCAGACCTTCAGTTACATGTTTAGGAAGAATAAACTGGCTTCAGAAATTAGGTCAACCTGTTTTATTTGACCTCACCTATAACTCTACATTTTATTTTTCGTCAAAAGAAATTTGCCAAGTCTTCAGAACACTCATAGATTGACTGAGTAAGGATGTTTCATTTTGAATTTATCAAGTAAATTGACCATACCTCATCAAAGCCCAGCTTTCCAGGAGGAGTATTTTGGACAGAAACATGTGAACTAACAGGCATCAATTCTTCTGGATGATCAACTAATGCCAAAACAAATTTGTTATTAATTCCAAATAAACAACATCATACATTTTGGCATGTCATTAGATTGTAAAGCAGAAAGGAAAATGATGAAAATAATACAATAACTAACTAAGGGTAATCGGTATAACACTAAATAGTCAGAACTAGTGGGCAAATGTAAATGTAAAAAAGTAAAGGAAATGCATGTGTTCCAGTTTAAAATTAGTCATCAAAACAATTTCAAACTTGTTTGATTTGTATCTTCCTATAGGTGTCTTATCTTTAAATAGGATTTTTTTAGTGCTCTGGGTGCGCAGAACAATGCAATTCTGTCAAGCTAACAAAGAAATCACTTACCAAACCACTCCAGTTTCTCATGAGTGAAGTCAATCTTCATGTCTTCTAAGGTATTATTATCATTTGCAGGCTTTAACATGTAACCATAAACTTCCTTATTTAAAAGGTTCAGCATTATCCCTGTTAAAAAGAATGATGTTTTACATAAGCCACAGATTAAAAAGGTTCAGGTGCATTCAAATCTATCATGCAAAATGTCCAGAAGCACTGCATTTATAGTGGATCCAGGAGAAGAGTACCTTGGAAAGGGAGTTGGTGAGGAGGAGGGGGAAGACAAGCAAACTGGGCAAATAAAAATTCAGTCTTGCAAATTTTTCAGTCTGTGTCCCAGTCATTTCACTCCAGGCTGCCACCTTGCTTATAATATTCCTTTATAATTCTTGTAAGAACAACCTTTTAACTTTTAGTGACAATATTGTCTTTGAAAATTAAAGTACACCTTGAGCAAACAGTGAATTGGAGAGTTAATTTTGGGGTGCTTAGTTGAGAAGTGTGCTTATCAATGAATACCGTGATGGTATTTGCTTACCAGCTGTCCTTGCTGAATGTGCAAAAACAAGAATGTCATCCTCTTCTCCGTGATAACTTGCTAGAGGTGGATTATACCTCAACTTATCAGTTATCGTCTTCCGTAAGTCTATCAGGATAGTAGAGTGTATCATTGGTACTTCAAAACAGCCCTTTTCCTCTCTTTGAAGCATTGGAAAGTACTTTTCAGATCTTGCATAGTACCCCTATGGTGTCACAGAGAAACAAACCTAAAATTGAATACAATGTGTAACACAAACAAGAAATTTAAATTTGACAGCTACTAAATAACAAGCACCTGGGTTTCTGTTTCCTGTGAACTTTAACTTGAGGGCTCACCAAATTAAATGGCTAGACTTCTAAGTTTGGCCTCACTAGTAATCAAAACTTGGTTCACTTAGAATACTAGAAAATACATGTACCCTGGGGAAACTCCCTTATAAAAGGATGGAGGTGCTAGTCATACCTTAAATGGGTTAAAAAAAAGTGGTTTTGGTACTTCTTAGGGTGATCAGCCTCAAACGGTCCACAGTAGGAGCTTCCGCGGTACCTTTTAGCGTATTGAGCCCCCAACAAAATTGTGACAGGGGGTAATATGTTGTTTTAGAATTGGTACCTCTTGGGGGGTGAAAAAAAATTCAAGCCATGCCCACAAAGTAGGACCTTGGTACCTCTCAGGGGTTCTTTTCAAAATTTTCAATGAGTGACCTGCCCTATTTATATGGGAGACCCCATGGAGAAAAATGGTAGCCAAGTCTACAAACCTTTAAATACAACTTCAAATGGACCAATGCTGATTGAACTACAACATAGACAAGTTCTGATTTGAAGTGGTAGCCAATTTATATCCAACTTACATGGTTAACTTCATTAGAAGTAGTAACCAACTCAATTTGTATCCAACCTAAGTTGACTTCAGACTTGGATGTAACCCTGCGTAGCACAATTGCTTCTCATGTGGATACAAAATCCAACATGGATCAAATTGGATTAAATATTTGCCTGCTCAGACCCAAGCTAATGTGAGTTTGCCTGGGGTGGCTTCAGGTGGCCGAACACAGTTTTCACGTACGCTTTTGCTGATGCAAAACATGCCTTCAATAGAGCGATCATTTTATTTACTCAACACCCTCACTATACGTGCTATTTTTCTCCATTATTGAATGCAGTGTACTGATGCCTTTAGTCTTTTATTACAAAGCTATGTTAGAAAAGGTAATGACGCAAAGAACCCAGCAATTCTCAGCTTTTTCTTTGTTACCGAAAGAACCCAGTTAAATGCGGCGCATGCCCAGTTGCTCGAAAAATTGAGACCGATTACTTTTGCAGAAACTTGCCGATTTCTAACGATCCAGTCATTAGAATTTCAAGAAATTTGGCAAAAAAATAATTCAGAAACCATGCGAATGATCTATCGCAAAAAATCTGAATTTTGGCATAGGGAATTTTTAATAATACAGAACATGCAGTGAAAACGATTTACGGTGAATTGTGAAAGTCGCCTATGTCAAAATTTTATTAGAACAGTGTTGACAGAAGGGATTTAATGTCAATTCATAGTGGGCAAATGATGAAAAAAATCTAACGACTGAATTTTTTTTAAATAAACAAAAACC
>Ga0126339_10002207_pt1:7500-13837 | contig 13837 bp, 6 predicted proteins | sample OrbTmetagenome_2_FD_92532 | JGI IMG/M metagenome (GOLD analysis project Ga0126339, IMG submission 92532) | Coral microbial communities from Petempiche,Puerto Morelos, Mexico - Orbicella T R C metagenome | ecosystem: Host-associated > Invertebrates > Cnidaria > Coral | place... | reverse complement strand
TTGGCGCAGCGCTTCAAGACTCCCCTCGGGTCGGCCTGGATATCGTCGAACAGCTCCACATGGATCCGCTCTCGAGGGTAGACCCCGGCCCAGTGCCGCAGGCAGGCTTCGTAGTCGCTCCGCTTGCTGGAGCCTTGAGAATGGAAATGGTCGATGAACCAGGCATCCGAGGCGTCCTCCACTGTCATCTCTGCTCGCTTGAGGGCCATCAGCGCCGACGACCAGGCCCGATGCACCGGATTGCGAACCAGATAGAGGATCTTGATGTCCGGGAAGGTGTCGTGCACCTCACGAATCACCGATGGGTCCAGAATGGCGTAGGCGGGGGTGATCTCGCCGGCCGGCCGTCCCTCGGTGTTGGCCACAAAGTGGCTGCGATACCAGTCCAGACCGTGGTGGCGATGCTGGTCCCAGTAATGGAGTTCCTTCACGTCCGTGGGCATGTACAGGCCAGGATGCTTGCGAAGGTTGAAGTAGAGCCAGGTGGTGCCACTTTTCTGGGCGCCGATGCCGAGGAAGGTCAACATGGGTGCGGGATCCGGACCGAGGCGGGAAGGGGGAACGGGCGAGATGAACCCGAGGGGCTGTCCGTCCGATGGCAAGGCAACGGGGTCAGGGTAAAGGACAAAACGGGTCATGGCGAAGGGGATCCGTCGATCTCCGTTGACGGACGGTGTGGTGGCCAGCGCTGACCTGACCTTGTCGCCCTGATCCTCAGGGCTGTTTCGTTGTGTGGTGTGACGCCGTGCGGTAGCGTGCTCCCCCTGATATCGACAAACCCCATCCTGCGGCAACCCTGCTCATGACTCAAACCGCGTCCGCCCGTCGCGCCATCCTGGTGATCGTGGGCATGCACAACAGTGGCACGTCCCTGGTCGCCAACATTGCCCACGTCCTCGGCGTGGATCTCGGCCCCCGTGTGTTGACTCGTGACAGTTTTGCACCCGGCCAGCGGCCCCGCTACGACTATTGGGAACACGCGGGCATCACCGAGATCCAGGATCGTCTGCTCGCGATCCTGGGGCGGCACTGGCGCACCAGCACCGGCGCCGACCCGATTCCGGCGGCGGCCTGGGATGATCCGGCGGTGGCGCCATTGCGGGAGGATCTGCGCGCCGTCGTCCGCCAGGAACTGACGGACTCCAAGGGGCTGTGGGGATTCAAGGATCCGCGCACGGTGCGCCTGCTGCCCCTGTGTCGGCGTCTGTTTGACGACCTGGGGGTGGCGCCCCGGTACCTGGTGTGCACCCGCGCCGCCGGGGCTGTCGGCCGGTCCTTCGCCCGCAAGGCGCAGGTACCCGTGCCTTGGGCGGAGGCCCTGTGGTGTCGTCACTCGCTGGAAAGCCTGCTGGAGACCGAGGGGCCGCCGCGCCTGATCGTCGACTACGACGACTGGTTCCGTGATCCGGACGGGACGATGGACCGGTTGATCGGGTTTCTCGGACAACCGGTTCCCGAGAAGACGCGCGCGGCCGCCCTGGCCTTGATCGATCCCGCTGTGGGCGAGGTGCGGGGCGCGCCGCCGCCCCGCGATCCCCTCTGCGTAGAGGTCACGACCGTAGTGACGCGCGCGGCGGCGGGTGCCGCGATCGCCGCCGAGGCGCGCGCCCTGTCGGAGCGGCTGGGGACGCCCCGTCCGTCGGCGGCCGTGCCCGGATCGCGTTGGGGATGCCTGGAGACGGACATGACGACAAATCGTCCGGACCCGGCGCGCCAGCGGGTGGCCCTGGTGACCATGGAGTTCCCCACCCTCGGGCCGGGCGGTGGCATCGGCACGGCGTTTGGTGCGCTGGCCGACGCCTTGGCGGAGGCCGGCCACGTGGTCACCGTGGTCTACGCGGGGCATCGGGGGCCTGACTTCGCGGCCGCCGTGGAGGCCCTGGCGGTGTGCGGCATCGCTGTCGAGGCCCTGGCCTGGGATGGGGCGCCGGCCGCCGCCGCGCAGGCGGTTCTGGATCACCTGCGTGTCCGGTCCTTCGACGTGGTGCATGTCCACGACTGGGTCGGGCTGGGCGGGCTGTTGGCTTTGGCGCATCGCCATGGCGAGGCGCTCCCGGGTGCGACCCTGGTGTGCGGGGTCCATGGACCGACGGCCTGGGTGGCCGCCGGCAACGGCGACTCGGTCCTGACGGATCCAGGCTTGCTGGAGGCCGACGGCCTGGAGCGTCTGACCATCGCCCATGCGGACGTTCTGGTCGGGCCCTCGGCCTACCTGATGGGGTGGTTGCATGGCCGCGGGTGGCCGGTACCCGACCGATGTTTCGTCCAGCAGAATGTGTATCCGTATGCGCCGGACAGGACCGCGCCCGAGGCGGACGCCGGGTCCGCGCCCGGACCGGTGCGCGAACTGGTGTTTTTCGGCCGTCTGGAGGCCCGCAAGGGGGTGACCGTGTTCGTCGAGGCGCTGGAGCGTCTGGCGGCGGAGGGGGTCACCCTGCCGGCGGTCACCTTCTTGGGCGCCAACACGGCGACGGTGGATGGGGACGCGATCGCCTGGGCGCGCCGCCGGCTGAAGCCCCTGGGCGCGGAGCCCATCCACAAGGCCGACCAGGACCGGGCGGCGGCCCTGACCTATCTGCGGTCGCCGGGCCGCCTGGCGGTGATCCCGTCGCGGCTGGAGAACTCGCCCTACACGGTTCTGGAAGCCGTTCTCGAGGGCGTTCCCTTCGTGGCGGCGGCCACGGGCGGCATTCCGGAACTGATCGCGTCCGCCGACCGCGACCGGGTGCTGTTCCCGCCCACCGCCGAAGGGCTGGCCGCGCATCTGAGGGATGTGCTCGCCCAGCCGCCGGTGCCGCTGTTGCCCGCCCCGGCCGTCACCCCGGTGGCGACTCGGCGAGCCTGGCAAGCCTGGCACGAGCGGCTGCCCCGTGCCCCCGATACCGGGCCGGAACCGACGCCCTCGCCGGAGTCGGAGTGCGACCCGATGCTGGCGGCGTTGACGGCTTCCACGTCCTGGCGGGTGACCGCGCCGTTGCGCCGGCTGCTGGGGAGCGAGCGGCCGCGCACGGCCGCCGAGGTTCTCGGTTCCGTCTGGTGGGACCTGGCCGCGCCGCTGCGCCTGGCGGGCCGGGCCTGGACGATGTTCGGCAGGCGCGACGGAGCCGCCCGATGACGCAAACGATCCTGGTGACCGGCGGTGCCGGCTTCATCGGCAGCCAAGTCTGCAAGGCGCTGGCGGCGGTGGGCTTTCGGCCGGTGACCTACGACAGCTTGAGCAATGGCCATGACTGGGCGGTGCGCTGGGGGCCACTGGAGCGGGGCGATTTACGTGATGGCGACCGTCTGCGTGCGGTGTTGCGCGCGTATCGGCCGGCCGCGGTGATGCACTTCGCGTCGTTGATCGAGGTGGGGGAGTCGGTGCGCGATCCGGCGCGCTTCTACGACACCAACGTGGTCGGCTCGTTCCGCCTGCTGGAGGCCATGCGCGCCGAGGGCGTGGATACGCTGATCTTCTCCAGTTCGGCGGCGGTCTATGGCGCGCCCGACCGCACCCCGGTGAACGAGACCATGCCGCTGCGGCCGGTCAATCCCTATGGTGTCACCAAGATGGTGACCGAACACATGCTGGCTGACTCAGCGGCGGCCTACGGTCTGCGGTTCGTCGCGCTTCGCTATTTCAACGCCGCCGGCAGTGATCCCGAGGCCGACATCGGCGAGGCGCACGAGCCGGAAAGCCACCTGATCCCCCTGGTGCTGGACGTGGCGTTGGGTCTGCGGCCGTCCATCGCCATCTTCGGCGATGGTTACCCGACGCCCGATGGAACCTGTGTACGAGATTACATTCACGTGTGCGACCTGGCGCGGGCGCATCTTCTGGCGCTGCGGCGGCTGCTCGGTGGTGGCGAGTCCCTGGTCGTCAACCTGGGCAACGGGGCCGGCCACTCCGTGCGTCAGGTGATCGAGACGGCCCGCCGGGTGACCGGTCATACGGTGCCGGCGCGTCTGGCGCCGCCCAGGGCAGGCGATCCGCCGGTGTTGGTGGCCGATTGTGCCCGCGCCGAGGCGGAACTGGGGTGGCGCCAGGAGCGGGCGGCGCTGGAAACCATCGTCGCCGACGCGTGGGCCTGGCGCCAGCGCTGGCGCGCGGAACGGTCGGCCAGGGCCTTCGACGGTTGATCTTAAGACCCTATTCCATGTCGTCGCGGGCCACCTCGGGTCCCCAGTCCTCGACCAACTGCTGCTGCTGCGCTTTCAGCTTGGCGATTCGGTGGTCCGAGGTCATCTGCATGAACGTGGCGATGATCTGTGGCGTGGTCATGAAGATCATCCAGCCCATCGCCGCCGCCCCATAGATAAGCATGATGTTGAACACATCGCCCATGATGGCGGTCGCGTTCTCCAGGGTGTGTCCGTCGAACCAGAGATCGAACAGCGCCGGGGCGAGGCCGGCGAAGTTCAGGCCGCCCACGCACAGCCACCCGGTGCGGCTGGACGAGCGGTCCACCACAAGGGCCACCGCTGTGGGCAGCATGGCCACGGTGACCAGCAACACGGTGGGCAGGAACAGGAACAGGCCGGTGGCGAACATCAGCACGACGCCGACCTTGGTCGCCATACCGATGCCGGCCGTATCGCTTTTGGAGGAGCCTGAAGCCATGCGTGCCACGTTCCTGCCCTCTGAGCCGACCCTGGGGGACGGTGGAAAAGCGGAGGTTGGTTCAGGGTGGCAAGAGTATCCCGGATCCCAACCCGGTGGAACCGCTCATTCGCGCGGGGCGGTGGCGGTGGGACGGGGGGAGGGCGACACGCGACTCAGAACGACCCTGGCCGCGACGTCAACCAGGGCGGGCAGGGCGGCACGCACCGGCGCCGACAGCGGTGCGCCCAGTCGCCAATCGGTTCCCTGCACCCCGAGCAACACCAGGGTGAGAGGGAGGCGTCCCAGGGTGCGCGCCGTCTCGACCGCTTCGACCACGCCGAAGGCATGGGACGAGGTCCGAAAACACCGAGCCAGAATCGGACCGTCACCGGCGGACATCCGCATCAGGGTCCCGGGAGGACGACCGGCATCCAGCGCGTCCAGCAACACCACGCGCGACCGCCCTTCCCAGAGAGCCATCAGGCCCAACCCCTCCCCATGATGGGCGACCCGGTCGGCGGCGCCGTCCGGCATCGCCGTCGCCAGCCTGTCCAGAGCCTCCAGCCCCAGGGCGTCGTCGCCCCGGTGGGGCTGGCCGACGCCGATGACCAAGGGCCGATGGGATCCGGTCATGCCCCGGCCTCTACTCGGCGGCGGCCGCCGCGTGCTCCGGGAACAGGCCGGCGAGGCCCTCGGCGCTGGCCGGGCAGACGCCACGCTCGGTCACCAGGCCGGTGACCAGGCGTGCGGGCGTGACATCGAAAGCCGGGTTGGCGGCTGGGCTGCCGTCCGGCGTGACCGTGATCCAGGCGGTCTCGCCCGACTCCAGGCGGCCCCACAGGCGGCACACCTCGCCCGCGCCGCGATCCTCGATGGGGATGTCGGCGACGCCATCGGAGACGGTCCAGTCGATGGTTGGGCTCGGGAGGGCGACGTAGAACGGCACGCCGTTGTCGTGAGCCGCCAGCGCCTTCAGATAGGTGCCGATCTTGTTGCAGACGTCACCGGTGGCGGTGGTGCGGTCGGTGCCGACCATGCAGGCGTCCACCAGGCCGTGCTGCATCATGTGGCCGCCGGCGTTGTCCACGATCACCGTGTGCGGCACGCCGTGCTGATTCAGTTCCCAGGCGGTCAGGCTGGCGCCTTGATTGCGTGGCCGGGTCTCATCGACCCAAACGTGAATAGGCAAGCCGGCGTCGTGCGCCTTATAAATAGGTGCCAGCGCGGTACCCCAATCCACGGTCGCCAACCAGCCGGCATTGCAGTGCGTCAGGACATGGAACCGGTCGGGGCGACCCTTTTGTTCCCAAAGGTCGCGGAACACGGCATGGCCGTTGTCCCCGATGGCCTCGTTGAGCTGGACGTCCTCGTCGCAGATGGCCAGCGCGCGCGCCCGGGCGGCGGCGGCGCGGTCGGCCGCGGGAAGGGGGGCCAGCAAGGCCTTCATCTCGTCCAGCGCCCAGCGCAGATTGACCGCCGTGGGGCGGGTGGCGAACAGGGCTTCGTAAGCCTTGGACAACCCGGCGTCGGAGGCATCGGCGCGCATGGCCAGCGCCATCCCGTGGGCGGCGGTGGCGCCGATCAAGGGTGCGCCGCGCACCAGCATGGCCTTGATGGCGTGGCATGCGCCGTCCAGGTCGGTCAGGCGGGCGATGGCGAACTCGTGGGGCAGGCGGGTCTGGTCGATGATCTCCACCGCCGCGCCGTCCTCGGCGAGCCAGATGGTGCGTGTCGGGGCGCCGTTGACCTTCATGG
>Ga0126339_10002207_pt1:0-2500 | contig 13837 bp, 6 predicted proteins | sample OrbTmetagenome_2_FD_92532 | JGI IMG/M metagenome (GOLD analysis project Ga0126339, IMG submission 92532) | Coral microbial communities from Petempiche,Puerto Morelos, Mexico - Orbicella T R C metagenome | ecosystem: Host-associated > Invertebrates > Cnidaria > Coral | place... | reverse complement strand
GGGTCAGCGACTTCATCCGACGAGCAAGCTTAAGCCGGTAGGTGTAGGCGAAGCGAAAGCGAGTCTGAACAGGGCGTTCAGTTCGCCGGATGAGACCCGAAACCGGGTGATCTAGCCATGGGCAGGTTGAAGGTGGAGTAACACCCACTGGAGGACCGAACCCACGTCTGTTGAAAAAGACGGGGATGACCTGTGGCTAGGGGTGAAAGGCCAATCAAACTCGGAAATAGCTGGTTCTCCGCGAAATCTATTTAGGTAGAGCGTCGTGTCTCACCTTCGGGGGTAGAGCACTGGATGGGCTAGGGGGCCGCGAGGCTTACCAAACCTAACCAAACTCCGAATACCGAAGAGTGCAATCACGGCAGACAGTCTCAGGGTGCTAAGGTCCTGGGACGAGAGGGAAACAGCCCAGACCGCCAGCTAAGGTCCCCAAGTCATGGCTAAGTGGGAAAGGATGTGGGACGACCAAAACAACCAGGAGGTTGGCTTAGAAGCAGCCATCCTTTAAAGAAAGCGTAACAGCTCACTGGTCTAATAGCTGTCCTGCGCCGAAGATGTACCGGGGCTCAAGCCATGCACCGAAGCTGCGGGCTCGCAAGAGCGGTAGCGGAGCGTTCCGTAGGCCTGTGAAGGTGTGCCGCGAGGCATGCTGGAGGTATCGGAAGTGAGAATGCTGACATGAGTAGCGCTAGGAGTGTGAGAAACACTCCCGCCGAAAGTCCAAGGGTTCCCGCGCCAGGCTATTCCGCGCGGGGTGAGCCGGCCCCTAAGCCGAGGGCGACAGCCGTAGGCGATGGGAAACAGGTTAATAGTCCTGTGCCCGCGAGAGGTGACGCTCCCTGTAAGTTGTCTGTCCTTATCGGATTGGATGGGCAGCGAAGGGGGGCCAGGAAAGAACCCTCGCATATGGACCGTACCCGAAACCGACACAGGTGGACTGGTAGAGTATACCCAGGCGTTTGAGAGAATGGTGTTGAAGGAACTAGGCAAATTGCCCCCGTAACTTCGGGAGAAGGGGGCCCTCGTCTTGGGCAACCAGGGCGGGGGGGCACAGACCAGGGGGTGGCGACTGTTTACTAAAAACACAGGGCTCTGCGAAGTCGCAAGACGACGTATAGGGTCTGACGCCTGCCCGGTGCCGGAAGGTTAAGAGGAGAGGTGAGAGCCTTGAATCGAAGCCCCGGTAAACGGCGGCCGTAACTATAACGGTCCTAAGGTAGCGAAATTCCTTGTCGGGTAAGTTCCGACCTGCACGAATGGCGTAACGACTTCCCCGCTGTCTCCAACACCAACTCAGCGAAATTGAATTCTCCGTGAAGATGCGGAGTTCCCGTGGTCAGACGGAAAGACCCCGTGAACCTTTACTACAACTTCGCAGTGGCATTAGGGATGGGATGTGTAGGATAGGTGGGAGGCTTTGAAGCGTTGGCGCCAGCCGGCGTGGAGCCACCCTTGAAATACCACCCTTCTTGTTCCTGATGTCTAACCGAGGCCCGTAAGCCGGGTCCGGGACCCTGCGTGGTGGGTAGTTTGACTGGGGCGGTCGCCTCCCAAAGAGTAACGGAGGCGCGCGATGGTGGGCTCAGGCCGGTCGGAAATCGGCTGATGAGTGCAATGGCAAAAGCCCGCCTGACTGTGAGGCCGACAGGCCGAGCAGAGACGAAAGTCGGTCATAGTGATCCGGTGGTCCCGCGTGGAAGGGCCATCGCTCAACGGATAAAAGGTACTCCGGGGATAACAGGCTGATACTGCCCAAGAGTCCACATCGACGGCAGTGTTTGGCACCTCGATGTCGGCTCATCACATCCTGGGGCTGGAGCAGGTCCCAAGGGTTCGGCTGTTCGCCGATTAAAGTGGTACGTGAGCTGGGTTTAGAACGTCGTGAGACAGTTCGGTCCCTATCTGCCGTGGGCGTAGGAGACTTGAAAGGAGCTGCCCCTAGTACGAGAGGACCGGGGTGGACGACCCTCTGGTGGACCGGTTGTGGCGCCAGCCGCAGTGCCGGGTAGCTATGGTCGGACGGGATAACCGCTGAAAGCATCTAAGCGGGAAGCCCTCCTTGAGATGAGGTCTCCCTTGAGAGCCGTGGAAGACCACCACGTTGATAGGCCGGATGTGGACGTGCGGTAACGCATGAAGCTGACCGGTACTAATGGCTCGACAGACTTGAACAACCGCCATGACCAGAGACCAGCAATCAAAACGCTCCCCTCCAGTCACAGCGGCATCCCCAGCCATCCACGACCCACACAACGCACCCACCGTCCAACAGCCAGGACCGAACTGGTCACTGATCACCGGTCACTGGTCACTGCCTCTGTTCTTGGTCGCCCTGGTGGTCATGGCGCCGTCGAACCACCCGATCCCATCCCGAACTCGGCCGTGAAAGGCGGCCGCGCCGATGGTACTGACGCACAAGCGTCGGAAGAGTAGGTCGCCGCCAGGTCTACCAAGATCAGAGCCAGTGACCGGTCACCGGTCCTCAGTGACCAGTGACCAG
>Ga0126339_10002205_pt1 | contig 13838 bp, 17 predicted proteins | sample OrbTmetagenome_2_FD_92532 | JGI IMG/M metagenome (GOLD analysis project Ga0126339, IMG submission 92532) | Coral microbial communities from Petempiche,Puerto Morelos, Mexico - Orbicella T R C metagenome | ecosystem: Host-associated > Invertebrates > Cnidaria > Coral | place: Petempiche,Puerto... | reverse complement strand
TGTTTTCTTGTATTTTTTTTTTTTTTTTTTTTTTCTGACAGAAAAACAAAAACAACCAGGAGGGGGGGGGGGGGGGGGGGGGGGAGGGGGGGGCAGAGACAATACACCACCATATACTCCTACGAATGAATATTTCTGCAGATCAAATTCGAGTCTCTTCAGGTACCACAGGAAACTGATGCAAGTCCTGCTTCCATCCTTGATTTCCACATCCAAACAAACGGTCTTGGGGGAATTACCAGCCGAATATCAGTGATGGACATAGTCTCCACTGTTCCCATGATTACATACTGTTTTCGAAGTTCCAATTTCGGACACTGGCAAACATCATTTACCACGAAAATGTTCTCCCGTACTTGGAGGTCCACAATGCTTTTGAACACTTTAATGATCCTCACCCAGTATTTTCTTTCTCGATGATTATCATTGAACGATGCTCGCAATATTCTTGCTCGTATAACTGGAGAGTAAAATAAAGATACATGTATGGTTAAAAGAGATGCTAGGATGTGACTTTTTGAGGAAACAGCTTGAAAAATGAGTTTCTGTGGTTCTTTGAAAAGGCAGCATGGTACGAGTTTCAGTTGTTGTTAAGTCTGGCCTTTAATCTAAAGAAGAGCCTGTATAATGCTCGAATAACTATACTTCTTGTTTTTTTTTTAACATGGTTATGCATTTGCTTGGGATCCATTCGAAAGAAAATATATATAAAGAAATTTTCACTTGCTCAAGTTAAGGTAGGCTTATTTACCAAAATCACTTTCGCAGTAGCTCTTGTTTCGTTTCTTTGTTATTCGGCAGGGTCGGCGGCACTTTACTGTAGGAAAAGAGAAGAATGTATGTAAGTAAAGCACAGGAATCGTCAATTACAGGTAAAATAACAAATGAACTAAGTAACAGCGCTAGCAAAGTACTCTGCGGTGAAGTATCTAGAGAAAGACTAGGGCTTAAAAGCCATTAACAGCCAGATCTGAAATCTAATGCCCTTGCCACTTGACTACTTTGCATCAACCATGGACATGCATGGAGGGGGAGAGAAACAAATTTGCTGCCTTTGCGTGTTCTGTTCAAAGAGATATGGTCATATCGGAAAATATAATAAATAGTACTAAAATGCCACCTGAAAGATCGCAACTGATGTAGAGCCCTTCCGTAACTTCTGTAGCACATGAAAGTGATACCTCTTTGTTTTCGCAATGTCGTTTATAATTCTCTTTCCGTGAGCCTTGGGGGCTTGGAAACATGTCATTTTAGATTTACATAAAGCCTTTATACAGCTATGTTTGACTTTCAGAATTGTCAGAAAGCTCGTTTGTATTTGAAGAACTTTTTGTTAACACAATGTTGGCTTTTGTTCTAGCGCGGTTACCACAGAGTAAATTAAGATTCTACAGAGTGATGAACTTACACCTTCTCCCTATAACATCAAGACATTGTCGAGTATACAGGTGTTGAGAATAAAGAACATCATAAGCTAGGAAAAGTCTTGATGAACCGCCAAATTCTCAGAACTAACACGAAGTGAAATATATATCAATAAGTTGTGAGAATTATAATGTAGCTTAGCACTCGGCTCTTACGTTTACCTGGTGGTGTTGATGCTGGTTGTGTGGTGGTGGGAAATTGACTTGAAATCTTCTCTGTTGATGTTCGTGGTCCCGTTGTTGATGGAACAGCGGCTACATTAGTCGGATCCACCAAGCGAAAGGAAAGAAAAAAAAAATAAAGATAAATGAGCGATGATTTATCTGGCTACACATGAATTCTTTAAACAAACTTAAAACAACCACTCTTTGCACGAGGGATTGAGTAATTGTTATAAGAATTTTCATTGTAAAGAAGAAATCTGAGGTTGATTACAATTTTAGGTTTGGTTTATTTTTCGTTATTATACGCTGAGATATTTCAAACTAAAAGAAAATACTGCTCAATAAAATTTGCCGGGTTTTGTTATTTGAATTCTACCCACAGACCTGTAAAACATCAATCGGATTTCTGTCAAAAACAAATCTTAAAACGATGGCAACTGAACAGTTTAGACCAAGGGACCTTGCAAGGATATCAGATATAATCAGATTAAACACGAAAGATTCTGAAACTAGATCAAAGGAAACATATGAAATGTATAATATACCCGTTGTTAACCCGGTGGTCTGTCTTGCAAGCGAGGAAGATTGTGTTGTCTTCAAGGGACATCTTTTCATTAAGGCTGGCAGGCGACGAATTATTGATGCTTTCCATACTTCGACGTAACTTTGTCGATTTATCTCTGCTATCGGCTCGGATGAGCCCGCGCGCGTTCCCAGCCGACCCATCAAGAGGTACTGTTTTCCAGGGAGAAGTAGAGGACAGTGACATTGATTACCTAGAATCCAGACACTTCTTACTGTTGTTACTCCGCTTGTCAACTTGAAGGTGTGAATTAAGCGGACGCGATAGTTTGCGTCGTGATTAAATTCGTTCATAGCCTCCGACAAGATCTCGACATGAATCACTGCAATAGAATAAGAGAAAACAACAACAACAACAACAAAATGCATTAGAAGTGGATCTACATTATTTTTTTTTCTTATAGAATCCTATCTCGTCCTCAGGCGTCCCTCGGTTGTGCGCGGTGCGCGTAGAGTTATGGGCCAGTCGTTCTTAAAAAAAAAAAACTGTTTCCCGCCTTTTATTGACGAAATTCAACAACGCGTCTAAAGAAGACGCCGATTATAATGACATATCTTTCCCCTTGTACTGAGATCCTTTAATTGCTGAGTTGCCACTAGCAATGGTTAAATTGAGATATAATAATACTGAATTGACTCACCAAAATTACTGGTGCAGTAAGCTCTGGTTCGTTTAATAGCAATCTCGCAAGGCCCACATTTTTCTGTGAAAATGAACAAGAATCATTTTTATGTTTGGGTTTAGACAAAATTTTCGATCATATAAAAGTACATTCTTAACACAAATTAGTAAATATTATATATCCATGGTAGGTAATAAACATTTATAGCCACAATTGGCTCCTTTATCGTCACAGTAACGTTTAGAGCACAGAATCAACAAGAAGCAGCGCACTACCAACTAGCGCGAGTAGGCATTTATAAATGAGGCAACGGATAAAATCCCGAAGGCTCTATGGAGAATGCGAAATTCACAATCTACTTGGCAATGCGGAGACACCATCTAGCTAGCAACAAGCCGCATAATCGTTCGAACTCAATAAACGAGCGCAGTCACATATCGTTTAGACGACTTTTTATTTGCCCTGAACGGGACTTTGGGTTTTCTTAATGCTAACCCTTCAAACTTTCCCTCAAACGCGGGTAAGTTTGAAAGAACCACATTCTAGTTAGGCTAAAACAAATGGGCTTCTCGCTCTTGCATGGCTCTACAGATGCCTTTGCTGTCATAAACTGTAACCTCTAAAATTCTCAAGCTCTCAAACGTTTTGTGTTACCGGTAACTAGTTGGCAAGAGGGGAATCCGTCTGAGGACAGAAATACACTAACCTTCAACCGCACTGGTTGTTGCTGAAGGCTCTGTTGTACTAGCTTCTGTCCAATCACGTGAAGAAGGCGTTTCGACTTGAATGTTACTGCGAGTCGACAGCAACGCTGTAAAGTCAATCAAACGACATTCTGTTACTATTTTAATTTGTGCCGAGGATCAATCACCACTAATTATCATCATTCTCAGTGTCACCTTAACATGGAGAACTGATGCCTGTGCTCGCCGTCGGTCACTTAGCGCTGCCGAGGATTTCAAACCCATCTTTTTCGTTCCACGTTGAACTGTTCTTAGTGATACATGAAATTTGGACAACTGACACATTTTCCTTTAACATTTATGTTCTATTCGTTTTTTCTATGACCTTGGAAAAGGGTATCTCATCAAACAACTTTTCTTAATTGGGAGGTTCGATCGAGCGTATGACCTAACATATTTTACCTTCATCTATGTTCGGCGCTCAACAGTTTTTTAAACATTAATTTTTTTCGCGTTGACAGAGCCCAAGGATTAAATCAGAAGTTGCTAAGCAACATGTCTCCATGGCAACAGCTAGATTAAAAGAATGTCAGAGTGCTTGCTGGATGTTAGGAAACGGAAATGTAATTACTATTTGTTGAATAGATATCAGAAATTTGTTTTCTATCCATGGCCATGTGTTCCGGTGGATGTGAATTTAAACCAGAGATGCTTACTGTCCTTTATATTGTTTGATGATAACATTCTGCTTTCTGGATTGAATAAGATAACCTACCTGTGGTAGTTGCTTTCTTCACGGAATGCATAGATGCACCAGAGCTAAAAGTAATAGTCGATGACATGCGTGGAGTAGGAATCATAGAATTCAGTGAGCAATATCCTTCCAACTGGTCTATTTCCTTCTCTAACGTACCATCCCATTCGGTCACAAAGCTGTCTCTATTAACCTCTAAGAATCCTATCGTCCCGTTCCAGGGAACGTGTTTACCAAACACAAGATAATCTTTTTTCATCGAGAGGTCCGTTCTGCAGTTACATCCTCCGTGGTTTAATCGTATCTCCGGCTTCTTCTTCATCGGTTTATTTGTTTTGTAGACTTTCCTGACTTTGGTAGCATAGGAGGTTTGATTTTCGACTGCGAGTGCTTCAGATCTGATTCTCACAAGTACAGCTGTAAATAAGAAAAACAGTTACAGTTTTACTTGAATTTTTACTGAAGCTGTTTGACAAGACAAATTCATGAATGGCTCCGAATCCCCTAAGCTTCTTTATGTCTTTTAATCTATAGACCAGAAATCAATCTTCTTGGCTGTTTTCATTTTATATCATTAAATCATTTATTGATGAGAAATTTTGGCCTAAGAGGACTGGGCTGGAAAATTTCACCTTAGAGCGGTTTTCTATTGGGTGTCGTAAAACCAAACTCAGACGAACTACTTACCAATTATACTACTCAGCCAATCACAAACCGCAGTAAAACCAAAATCAAAACCACAGTAATTCCTGATTACTCTCGACCATCAATTGAAAACCGCTCTAAGTTGGCAATCAGAGACCATTCAAACAAAGAACTCCCTTCCTGATCAGTGTCAAATTCTGGTGAACTGTTTCAGGTTTTATTTTACACTGACTTAATGAGGAGAAATTAGATGCTGGTCACTTTTGCCAAAGAGGCTACCTTAAAAATTTAAAACAATTAAGAGAATTATGTTTCAAACATTACAAAATTTCAAATATGAAACAAGACAATTTTTGAGCAATGGTCTAAACTCGAGATTATTTAAAATAATTAAACGTGTAAAAAATCAATTTAAATAGAGTAGAAAACCCCCGAACATACCATAATCACTATAACAGTACTTCTCTTTCGGTCGCTGCGACAAATCACATGGAGGACACTCAGTTGCTGTAGAGGAACACAGACATTTATTTATTAGTATGAATTTGCCCTATCTCACTGTTAGCAGGGTAACGGTTTTCGCCCCCTCTTCCTTTCCTAGTACTTTTAATTAAACATCTTTCAAAGTTTCCCTCCCTATTATTTCATACTCAAGAAAGAGTAATTATTGGTAAAAGTTAAATGACACAAACGTTTCTCTCCTTTACAATTAAAGGTGCGAGTCATAACGTATTGCCATCCAGTAGATGTACGAATGGCTTTGGCTGTCCCAGACACTATTACTATTTAACGTTTACGATAGGTGATATGTAAAGGCCATAATATGCATCATGTTATCTGAGTTAGAGATCTGTTATTGTAAGATACGGGCAAAAATATTTTCCGTCGACGGAAAACCTTTCCTCTGAGCTGACCATTAAGCTAGAGTTGTTTCTCGGTAGACCCTAGTTAATTCCACTCCTCCGTCATGTTTGAAAATAGCCAACTGGTCTGCCTCCGTCAGTTAGGATTTTTAGGCCTATTATGCTTATTTGAAATATTTCTTCCTTTCAGTGTACATGTAAGTGGCATGCCTGAGAACTAGCTAGTTGCAGCTAAGCGATCGACCACTATAAACATTCAACATTTAACATTTTAACTTTTTAACATTCTGAGAATGACTTACATTTTTCTTCCTGAACAGCTGTCGGAGTTGGAGCAGCAGCCACTTTCACTGACGCTGGTTCCGAACTTGATGGAACCATTATCGATACTTGCGTTTTTAAGGCTGACGAAGGAATGCTTGGTGCGTCCATTATTGCAGTAACTGTTTGGTGCCTTTCCTCTCTGGAAACCAAGGTTAAAGAGTAGTCGCCCTCTTTTAAGGAATTGGTGAAATGTCTTTCATAACTAACCGATTGATCGGCTGTTGATCTTTCTTGCAACACGCTAGTATATAAAGAACTAGATGAGATTAAAAATCTTTGTGACGATTCCATTGTCGGTGTAGAACTTAACAGGGAAGATGTTGGAGTAGTGAAAAACGTATAATCCTCTTTATTAAAGATTGACGACGTGAAGATACTTGGAATAGGCAATGAGTTGACTTTGCTAGCCGAGGGTTTCGTTGGCAGTTTTGAGGTCTGCACTGTTGATACTGACAATACAATGTATTGTTCTGTCAACGAACTCGTGAAAGAACCCACAAGGCTTGGGGAGAGCTTGTCTTTCTTATCTGACCTTGACAACAAACCTGTTGACAAAGATTCCATGTGACTTGTCGTGGCGTCAACTTTCAATACTGAACTAAATTGTGGAGCTGTGGATGATAGTATGGGTTGCCTTGACGATAAACGTCTCAGTGAGTCTTTAAGCCCTGAGGTGTATTCTGCCTCTATTGAGGGGTTCAACTGCGAAGAACGCGATGATAGTATTTTCTTCCTCGAAGAATCCATGTTTGCTGTGGCGGCGTCTGTTATCAGTGGTGGACTTAGCTGCGGAGACGACGCAAGTATATGTTGCCTCGACAAGGAACTTGTTAGTGATTCAACTGAGGTTGTCATGGCTTCAACTTTCAGCGTTGAGCTTAACCTTGGTGACATTGAGAGTACGATGTAATGCCCTGACGGTGAACTTGTAACGGAATGCATAAGGGTTGTCGAGGCTTCTTCTTTAACTGCCGAACTTGGCTGTGGAGATATTTGCCTCGGTGACGAACTTATTAAAGAATCCAAAACGTTTATTGAAGATCCTACTTTCAGTGCAAACGTTGATGATAACGAGCGTTGCCTCGGAGACAGAGCTCTTGAAGAATTCAAAAGACGATTTGGGGCTTCTACTTTCACTAAAGAGCTTAAATGTGGAGAAAATGAAGATATCACGTGTTGTCTTGACGACGAACTTGTTGAGATAACCTTTAAACTTTTCGTGGATGCCACTTCCAACATTTGGTGATGATGTAATGATGCACTTGTTAAAGGATCCTCCTGAATCCTGGTCGTGACTTCTGAGTTTAACTGTAAAGTTGATGATGATGGAGTTTCATGCTTTAACGAGGAAGTTGGAAATAGATCCAAAACACTCGTCTTTAATTCCACTTTTGGTGTTGAACTTGGCAGTAGAGAGGGCGATGATTTTGACAAGGAAGTTCTAAATGATTCCATGAGACTTGTCGTGATTTCTACTTTCGGCAACGATTTAGCTTGTGGAGACGCTAAAGATGGCATTTCTTGCTTTGACAATGAGACAGTTAATGAACCAATAATCGCTGTCGTGAATTCTGTTGTAGGTAATGGGTGATGATGCGATGACGAGCTTGTTATAGAATCCTCCAGAATCATTGTCGTGGCGCCTGAGCTTAACTGTTGTGGTGGTAGCGATGGCGTTCTATGCTTAAACGAGGAAATGGAAAACAAATCCATAACACTTGTCTTTATTTCTACTTTCGGTGCTGAACTTGACAGTGGAGAGGGCGATGACTTTGACAAGGAAGTCCTGAATGATTCCAAGAGGCTTGTTATGAATTCAGCTTTCGGTGCTGATGTAGCCTGTGGAGACGACAAAGATGGTATTTTTTCCATGGAAGATAAGGTTGTTAATGTAGCCATAATGGTGGTCGAGAGTTCTACATGTACTGTAGGTACCGAGTTAAGCAGTGGAGACGGCAATAATGGCATTTCATGCTTTGACGAAGCTATTATTGAATCCAAAAGGCTTGTTGTGACTTCGAGTTTAGGTGTGGAGCTTGCCTTTAGAGACAGCAGTGATTGCATTTCATGCTTTAATAAAGAAGGTCTCATTGAATCTGTTAGGCTTGTTGTGACTTCGAGTTTAAGTGTTGCGCTTGCCTTTGGAGGCAGCAGTGGTTGCTTTTCGTGCTTTGATATAGAGGTCCTCATTGAATCCGTAAGGGTTCTTGTGACTTCGAGTTTAGATGTTGAGCTCAAGTGTGAAGACCCCAACGATTGCATTTCCTGCTTTGACGAGGAAGTTCTTGATGAATTCATAAAGCCTATCGTGTCTACTACCTTAGATGTGGAGTTTGCCTTTGGAGGCTGCAATGATTGCATTTCATGCTTTGATAAAGAAGTTTTCACTGAATCCCTAAGGCTTTTCGTAATTTCGTAGTTAGGTGTTGAGCTAAACTGCGAAGAAGGCGAAGATGATATTTCTAACTTTGACAAGGATGTTGCAAATGAACTCATAACACCTGTCTTTGGCTCTTCCTTTGGTGTTAAGCTAGCTTGTGGAGCCGACAAAGATGGCATGTCATGCTTTGAGGAAGTGGTTGTTGCTGGACCCATAATGCTTCCCGTGATTTGTATCTTGGATGCAGCACTAAACTCTGTAGCAGACAAAGATGCCATTTCTTGCTTTGACGGAGAAGGTCGTAATGAATCCATAAAACTTCTAGTGATTTCATTTTTAGGTGCCGAGATAACCTGTAGAGAGGGCAACGATGGAATTTGATGCTTTGAAGATGAAGATCTTGAAAAATTGACAACGCCTGTCGTTGATTCTACATTCAATGCAGAGGTAGCGCTCGAATTTACTGGTGATAAAATTTGTTGTCTTGACAGCAAACTGGCTGAAGATTCCAAATAGCCCGTAGTGGATTGTTCTTTTAGTGCTGAACTAGGCCGTGTGGAAGGCGACAACAAGATATACTGACTTGACGACGAACTTTGTAAAGAATCCAAGGGGCTTATCACAGTCGATACTTCCATTAGGTGTTGTCTTGACGGCAAACTGGCCCAAGAACTGATGGGGCTTGTCGTGACTTTTTCTTCCAGTGGAGAGCTTAATTGCGGGAATACTGCATTTCCTGTATGTTGCCCTGAAGACAAACGTCTCAAAGAAACTGGCAGGCTTGTTATGGCCCCCATTTTTTGCGAGGGACTGAACTTTAACAATGTAGAACTTGTTGAAGCATCCAAAAAGCTTTTTGTGGCTTCTACGTTTAGTGTTGAGCTAAACAGTGGAAACATGGATGATGAGATACATTTCGTTAATGGTGAACTTCGCCCAGAACCTACGAGAATTTCTGTGCCTTCCCTTTTTAGTGCTGAGGTAAACCGCCAAGAGAGTAATGATTGCAAACGTTGTAATGACATGGAACTCGTAAGAGAATACGGATGGCTTTGCGTGGGTTGTATTTCCTGTGCTGAGGTAGATTGTGAAAATACTGACACTAGCATGTTTTGCATAAGTGATAAACTTGACAAAGAATTCATAGGGCTTATCGTTGGTTCCACTCTCCTTGTTAAGCTGACATGAAGAGGGGGTGGTGACAGCTCTTCAAGCTTCGACGACGAAATTGTTTTAGCCAGAAGGCTTGGTGTGGCTTCTACTTGTAGTGGTGAGCTGGGCTGTGGAGACGGTGATAACAGTACTTGCCTTGACGACGTTACTAAATCGTCCACAAAGGCCTGAGTTTCCGTGTTTTCTGTTGTAAACGTTGATATTAAACTCAGAGGCGGCGAAGTTTCGAGGAGGCGACGATCACCTTGAAATTCACTGGAAGATTTCAAAATACTAGACGTTGGGACATTAATATAGAGGGCTTGAGCTACAACAGAAGACTTTACAGAACTAGACAAAGACAGTGATGAGTTTATCTCACCGAAAATAGAAGTAAAAGGCAGTTTCAACGTCCTAGATGTAGACATTGATGATGGCATAATTGGCCTTGGCGTCAAACTTGTTAACGAATGCAAAGGCCTGGTAATTAACTCCTCTTCAACTATTGACGCTACTGACCGAGATGTTTCTGAAGGCAAAAAAAGACGACCACCCTCAGTGTCAATAGCAGGCTTCGAGATATTGGACTCAGACAACAGTTGTTTGAAATCGGTGGCTAAATGTGTTATTGACAGATTTGAAGTTTGGGCTATCAGTGTAAATGATTGTGTGCGTTGACTCGATGATGCACGCGTCAAGCCCTCTCTTTTTAGAGGCGAGCTTATAAGTAGATACGATGATGTTGTGAAATAAACATAATCGTGTTTAGAGACGAACGAAGACAGTGATGAGGTTATCTGAGTGGCCTGGGTTCTCAGCAGTAACTTTGACGTCTTTGTAGTTGATTGTGATGATCGCACATGTGGTCTTGATGTTAATTTTTCAATAGAGTATACAGAGTTGGTAATAGTTTCTCCTTTTAATTCCAACCTTGGCAATTGAGACGTTGATGTCGTGAAATGAGAATATCCTCCTTCAGTGGCGCTAGAAGATTTAATGACACTGGAAGAAGGCAGCGATGCTTTTCTTTGAGCGACGAAAGGCGTGGATGGTAGTTTTGACCTTTGCAATATTGATACGGACGACGGCACTTTTAGCCTCGAGGGCGAACGTTTTAAAGGCATATCAGTGCTCAAGGTACTTGAAACTAAACTTCTTAGGTCGTTAGTTTTTTCACTTAGTCCTATTGTTCTTGACCTAGTGCTGGAAATGACTTCTGGGGTCTTGAAATAGTCAATTGCCGATGATACCAACGACAACGAGCTGAACGCTTCAGTCGCATTTTCGAAAAAAGAGGTTCCCGTGATTAGTTCTGAAAAGGACCTGGGTCCAAACGAAGAAGTTACTATCGGATCAAGTGATTTATCAATTGTTTGTTTCCAAAGCAAAAAGGTGGAATTTTTCTTCAGTGGCATCGTGGAATCAAGTTTGCGTCCTACTGTCGATTCGTAGAAGGATGTTGGACTTCCCTGTACACTCCGTTGTTGTGAAGTTTTCATAAGTGAATTTATCTTTGCGCCTAATGCTAGGTTTGGCGTTAAAGGGTCATTTCTACTAAAAGTCCCTATTTCCTCTGTTTTGTAATCACGTAAACTTCTGCTGGGAAAAACCGTAGGGTTGTCCAAACTAATCAAGGGAGTTGAAGACCGGATCTTTGTGCTTCGTAAAATCGACGTTTGGTCAACAGCGGAAGGTGAGGAACTATTCACAACAGTTGATTTCTTGTATGTGCCCATTGCCAGCTCCATAGAATGTGACGTAAAAGAAGAAGAGCCATCAAAAGCTTCATCCTTGCTTGATGACGCCTGAACAGGGTTCTTGTCGCTAAAAGTTTCCTCGGATCCATAAATAGAAACAGTACCAACACCAACTACATCTGAGGGAATCGCCAAACCAGATACCAGTGAGGAGACAGATTCTATTGAATGTGTTGGTGATTTAAAGTTCCTTGTTGTGGTAAACCAATCCTCGGTTGATACCGGGGACGGCCTAATGATTGGAAAAATCGCAACAGTAGTTCTCGTGATATTAGCAGCACTTGACACAAAACCCAGTAATTTTGACGAGGTGCTGAGTAGTTTAGCTGATGTAACTGTACTTTGCGTCACACGCGAAACAGACAGGCTAAACTTCTGTTTCACCGAGGACTCGGATAGCTTCTGTTGGTGAACGTCTACACCCCGCGATCTACTGGGAAGGGTAGATATCTCTTTTTGCGTTGTTGTTGCGTTTTTTGCTTGTTTAGTCGAGGACTCAAGTAGCGCAAATTCTGTAAAACCTATCACGTTCAAAGTAGATGGCGAAGAATAACGCTCTTGTACTCTCGAAATTGTCTTCTGTCTTACATCCTCTGAACTACTCTCCGCGAATACATCAGGATTTTGAAATGAATATGACTGAGAAGACAAGTGAGAAGCGAAAGGTATTTTTGGAGTTTTAGTACGAGTAGAAACTGTTCGTGGCATTTTGGACGATTCCGAAAAGGTCTCCCACACAGAAGTCACTGCACTCGAAGCGGTGACAGGTGTTGAACCAATAAATCTTGTCACAGTCTGCTGTGTTTGAAGTGCTTGAGATGAGGGTACTGTTGAGCGGCCGTCTATTTCTGGTGAACTTGGTCTTGTTCCTGTTCCAAGAAATAAGTGAAAGATATCGATGAGCCGACAAAAGGGGTTAACATTTACTTGGCTAAAGAGAAACATTTACTAAATAGAAGCATTTGAAAGTAATGGACGCTTACTTGTTTGCGCCCATAAACCAACTTCATTTCAATCGTTTACAGCTCTAAATTCGCAGCACACATGTACGTTAGGTTTATCAGCTAATAATATCGAGGTAAAAAGCCTCAATTTACTTTTCCTGAAATAGAACAATAAGCCTCTATTGTGACTTAGCGAATATTGACACCTAATTACTCCTTTTTAGATTCTATGTACCTCATTCTGTCAGAAAACAATTCTAATGTTAACTGCGTAGCATAATGTCATTAAAATCTTTGTCTATCTCGGTTGGGAGCCTCAACCCACCTTCTTCAGGGCATGTCTCTACATTACACAGTTCCACTTCATATCGTTTACCAGGACAGCCAGACCTGGCAGAAGCGCCGTGTTTCTTGCAATACCGAAACCTAATCCTGGCCCCTCCGCCACATGTTACGCTGCAGTCATCCCATAGCCCCCACTCTGACCAAGCAGCATCCATTTTATCGCAAGGTTCAACATTGCATTTCTTGACTTCCGTGTCCTTTTCTCGGAACGACTTTATGGAGGGATACCGAGCTCGGACCTTGATACCCCCGCCACAGGAAGCGGAACAAGCGGTCCAGCTTCCCCAGCCCATTTGCAATGGCGAGTGATTGACTCGGAGGGTATCCCCGGCTTCCGTTGCATCTAGCATGTGTTTGAGAGAGGACAATATTTGGAAGCAGGAAGTTAGCCAGAGAGTCAATACAATAAGGTTAGGGATTATAGGAGAAGCTGAACTCCCACATGGAGTTCACGAAATTTGGTTTCACCGTAAAGCCATCCTGAGGCTTTTTAATATAAAGCCAAATGTGCTCAACTAACTGTAAAACATGGAAAAGAGCCAAACAAAAATATTCATCTGATAGGAGACAACAACAGCGACAACTAGAAAAGACGTTATAACAACAACAGCAATAGTATTCCGTTGCGTGATTTCGCTTTCACAACACTATTAAAAGTTTGAAAATAAACCTAACCGTGCCTTGTTATCAAACTAAAACTCTCTACCTTAGTGAAGGCAATTCTGAATTCTAAATTTTTAGAAGACACTGAAAAGTATTAACAATTTCACACAACTATCTTTTTCTTTACTAAACAGAAGAATCAAACGTACGGACCTCCTTCATTTTTTCCTACTCTAACTGGTTTCCAGTATTCAAAGGTTGTGTTCAGCTTCCCTGTGATTAACAGTGACTATGGATTTCAAGTAGACATAAAGCAAAGTCAAAAAAACCTCTCTCAATAACGAGCTGGAAAACCATGTCTTTGGATAATATCTCTCACATTGATTAACATAAGAGATAAATCATAACAGATCCTTCAAAGTTAACCATCCCAAAACTGCTGGAAAGTAAGCTTCGGTAAAGAACTAAGACAAATTATTTCTGTACTTTTGACGGAAATTGCACGTTACGTCAGGATGCAAGATGGCGTCAGTTATACAGTGGAACCTCGATTTAACGAAGTCGCTGGGGACTGGCCAAATTTGTTCGTTAAAT
>Ga0126339_10002204_pt1 | contig 13844 bp, 8 predicted proteins | sample OrbTmetagenome_2_FD_92532 | JGI IMG/M metagenome (GOLD analysis project Ga0126339, IMG submission 92532) | Coral microbial communities from Petempiche,Puerto Morelos, Mexico - Orbicella T R C metagenome | ecosystem: Host-associated > Invertebrates > Cnidaria > Coral | place: Petempiche,Puerto... | reverse complement strand
TTAATTCCAGAAAAATTACCGACTTTGCAGTGACAAGCATTGTTATCAGCCTCAATTAATTTGCAACTATGATTGTTTGCCAGGCCTGTTATAAATTTAAGGGGTGTATGTAGAAGCTGATAAGGTTGATGGTTTGTAAAAGGAGCTCAGTCACAGTATTTTGAGTTATTTTGGCCACATACAAAATTACCTTAAAATGGTAGGAAACCTGAAAATAACAGTTTAATAAGATAGAAAAACACCAAAGACATCATGACAAAGCATAAAGGAACAAGGGTGGCTGAGGATGGAAGATTAAAGATTAACACGGATTACAAACGACAAATTTGAAAAAAATGAGGCTAAACTTTTCAATATGCGCAAATTGTGACTGAGCCCCTTTAAGGTTATATGGCTACTAACAGAATGTACTTGTACAGTGGGACCCAGTTTATATGGCCACCAATTAATGGGGCATGAGAAAGATCACAATTCCACTTCTAAACAACTGTTCTTTAATAAGCATCCGGAATGAAGAATGACATAATTTTAAAAAAATCAGTGTACGAAATATTAACAATTGAAAAGATGAACATAACTGGTTCAAGTGACTGTATAAAAAATTAATGGGGTAAAATTAAGGATTATACAGGTCAGGATTTTGAAATGTGGCTGTTGGCCGTATTAATGGGGTAGCTGCCCCCACCCCCCCCCCCCCAGCTACCCCATTAATAGGGGGGTAGCTGCAAAAAAATAAATAAATATAATAAATATAATAAAAAACAGAAACAAAAACAAAAACAAAACAAAACAAAAAAATGGAGTAGCTGCATTAACAGGGTTTTCTTATAAGAAAATGTATCCATGGGCATTTTGCCAAAAGGACGAAAAAAGTGGTTGTAATAATGAGATGACCGTATTATCAAGGTGATTGTAAGGTGGGGTTCCACTGTATCTACCATGCAAGTCAGTAAACAAATGATTTTTCTGTCATTAGTCTCTTGCTGAAAATTTGTGATTCATTGTGTTTGATCAGTCTGTCATTTAAGAAATAAGATTCACATTTTTAAAGGTATATTTTTAAGGGAGGTTATTTAATACATGTACGTGTAGTTCACTTGTACATAGCTTACATTTGCCATTCACTCACTCTAACTTTGGAGATTAAAACAGAGGCATTTTGTCCCTCGGTACTATTAGCACTTGGCTGGAATGTGAAATTCTGTTTGAAAAAATGAAAAAATAATATGCAAGATGGAACATTTCTCACAAGTCTGATAATTTACAGCCACTACTGCAGTAACTCAGTGGTTTCATTAGCGCCTGGGCACCTGGCAAATTAACCGCCTATGAGGATGATTTTGCCCACCTGGTCTGACCATCTTCGGGAACGTTTTTCTAAAAAAAGACGATCTGTTCATGACAAAATGTTTGCCCGCCTGTGAAAACCATTTTGCCTTCCTGTTGAAAACATTAATGAAACCCCTGCTAACTTTCTCTTGATCAGACTGCTATCTGCACAGTGTGTCCTAGGAAATGCTGATCAGGATTTAATTGTCCCTGAAGATGTAACATTTCAAATGTTGTTTTTCACGACCAAATTCAATCTATAGTGTCAAGATGAGTAATTAAATATTCTAACGAATCTTACCCAGTCATGAAAGAAGTGTTTGATGAAAATATGTCTGGAACTAATGGTAACATAAATTGTACCAAGGCACATGAATATACAGAATGATATAAAATATCTGTGATTGAAATGACCAACACAGTTATTTATCCATGCTGTTACAGCGTAAATAAGGTCAAGGAAACCACTAATATAAATTAAACTTTTCAATAATACATGTATTTCATTAAAAAATACTGTTCAGTAGTTACATTATGTACACAATAACATAGGTATACATGAAGGACAAATCAAGCTTAGTCCATTAACAAATTGGTCTTTGAATGGCACCAATGAACATTCAAAGACCAATGAGTAGATGGACTGAAGTCTTCGTTTCAATATATTGTGACAACTTAAATTGGATCTAACTGACTATAGACCCCTAGTAGAATGTCAATATATGTAGTAGACAGTGGCCTAGTGAGTGAATTGCTGGACTCATGGGACAGACTGTCGTGTTCTTCAGTAAGTCGAGAGATTTAACAGGATTCATAGTTACCAGTCATTTGTCAGCCCATTCGGAGATCTTAATCAGAATTGAGATGACCAGCTGATAAGGCATGCTCGTCAACTGTGCTTTCAGTTTTTTTTTGGAAGTACATATACAAAGTTTTAAAATCACCTTTTTGGTAGCCACTGCTTGATTGTTAATTAAAAATAACGTATCTCTAGATATGTAAGCCTAGTCAACATTTTACCTACACACCAATTCACTAGCTACATGAACCAAAATATTTTATGATGCCGCTCACAAAACATTCATTTATAAATAATTATGTCAAGTGCAACATATTAGCCCTGTCAATACTTACCAGCCGCCTGCTATTTTAGTTTTCTGTAAATTATTTGCTGCAAACTTTACACCAGTTGACATTCACTAATCCTGACTAACAACAAATCCATCCCTGGCCTGCTACAATAACTCCAAAAAATGACAATGCTATAGTACGTACATATGTATGGAAGTTCTGTTCTACTAGCCAAGAAGAAAAGTGCTACTAGGGAGTCAGGACCATGAATTTTCTCACATAATTCTTCAGTAAGCATCAATAAAACTTTTAAATCCTTAGCAGCCAAATTTTTCATACAGTGAAACCTGTATTAAGTGGACACCCTTGGGAAACTCACCGATGGCCGCCTAATACAGGGTGTCTGCTCTAAGTAGGCTCTAACATATTGTGTAATATTCTAATGGTTAATTATCAACCCTTTTATAACACAGTGTAGCACAGTCAGTGTAAGACTGCTCATAGCACAATGTCCAGTCAGTCAGTGCATCAATCTGGTCAGAATAATCTAGACTGAAAATTAAGTCTAGATTAAGTTTTAAAATGACATTGCTAAACAATGTTAAAGGAGTCTGAGCTGAGCTTTTAGAAGTAAAAAGCTCTGTAATGCCTGCTCATTGCAGGTTTTGTGCAACAAAATGGCTTAATATTGGTGTCCATGTCCACGTAACAAAGGTTTCCGCTGAATGCAGGTTTATTTTACAGTAAATGTGGGAAGAAAATTTTGGGACTGATCAAACTGGTGTGCACTTAATAGAGGGTGGCTGCTTAATATGGGGTCTGCTTAACAGCAGTTTCACAGTAATTGTCTAGTTTAGTTAATACATAAAGGATACGACAATGGTGATCCATCTTTAAAACACACCTTGACAGGAAAAGTACAACATTCAATTAAATTCAATTGTATTATGTAAATTAAAGATATGTGGCATACAATTGTACACTCATGTTGTTCTGTACTCTATGTGTAAATCTAATTTTAATTTGATACAAATCTTGTCAAACTATTAGAACTTTAATTTGCCATTTCCAAACAACATGTACCCTCTCCAGATGTTCCTAGCTTCAGTGAATAAGAGGTGGATACGAAAAGGAAGTTATTAATAATACACACACCTGAAGTAAAGGTTTGGAGAGAGTTCCATCAACCAAGCAATTTAGATATTTCTTCCTGGACCATCATGACTAACTGTTTTAATTTTTTTTAGCTACAAGTAAAATTAATCATCACTCAGACCACAACAGAAATCAAACTGAGGCCCTGAGAGGGGAACACACATATAAAAAGAACAGGGGTGCTCGATATTTTGAAAAGATCCCCTAAGAGGTACCAAGATATTGTTTCATGGGTGTGGCTTGAAATGTTTTTCCACCTCTTTAAAGAGGTACCAATTCTAAAACAACACATTATCTCCTTTCATAGTTCTTCAGCTCAATACCCTAAAAGGTACTGCAAAAGCTCCCGCTGTGGACCTTTTGGGGCTGACCACCCTAACAGTTACCAAAACTGCATTCTTAACCCCTAAAATGTATAACCTAAAAGGGACTATTCTAGTCATTTATGACTGTGTAAATGGTTCCTGAGATGTCCCTCACCTTTTGCATATTGAGCAATGGTGAGATCTTGCAGGTTTAATTTGAATGCCTAAAATCAGTTCAAAGAGTCAGCAAATTAAAACTGATGGCTACATGAAAATGTACATACATGTAAATTCAGGTGTCCTGCAAGCTATCTTGTATATTACATGACTGTACAAGTATGAACATCTACATGAATTTTTATGCCTTATATATCATATTTGAAGAGGTACTAACATAAGCAAAAATGCATGGAAGAATTCAAACATCCATCATCTTTATTTCGCGACAGGAATATTATCAACATAATTAGATGGTATATGTACAACACAAGTAACTCAAAAGAGGCAGGAGCCTTCAACAAGCCCTTTTGGGCTTTACAGGGAGAACCCCTGTCACAATTTTGATACCCTACATTTCAGTTCACAACATATGGTGACACGTTAATCAAACAAATGGTTCTACATTATCAAAAGTGGTCAACCAATGCCAATACATTTTTACCTTCTAATTGATTGAGTTGATTGAGTTTGTTTTTTTTAAAATACACACTTACATGTTATATCCACTTAAGTACATGTTTGTATTCTATAAATAATATACCATCTGGTAAGAAAGCTTCTTCTTCTATTTGTTTTCTGAGTATCAGTGGTAGTATCACCAGTGCTGATTGTTTTGTATTTTGATCCTTTCATATGTAACTTGCTCCGTTTAATTTGGGGAGCAAGGGTGGAGGTGATAATGACAAGGTGTTAACATAGGGGAGGGGGCTAAAAAAAGTCTGTTTTTTCCAAAGAAGTTCACAGTTGTTTAATTTTTTGCACCCCTTTCATGGCTGCTCTTGCTCTTGCATTGCTCGCACTCTTCAAAAAACATAACTCATAGCAAGAAATGAAAGTTTATGGACAGGCTAAATCATATTTCTTATATACATGTGCACTTACATTTCTTGCAAAGGTGAGATTTCCCACTTTTCAAGTCATCTAGATTTGTATCCTGCTGCAGGTACAATTATTGAAATTTACCATAAATGAATACAATTATGGGAATACAAATCTGCGTACTTAAATAGCAACTTAAGCTATTGCTTAAGTTGCTACATAGACTTTAGGTTACCTGGGGTGCTCTTCCTGGAGACGTGAAGACAACTTTGAAATAATGGAAGACAATATTGATAAGAAGCCAATGAGCTGTTACCAGATGAAGTACTACCCACGGGGTGCTGTATTCCAGAATTACGGGCAACAGGAAGGCATAATAAATAACCACCACTGATGCTGTCAGGCCAATCACAAGAAGAACAAAAGCCTGTTCAAAACATACAACATAGCAACAATGCTTATGAGGAATGCATGGAAAGGACAGTGCATTAGCTATTGATTTAACACTGGGGATAGCCCTGCAATGGACTAGCATCCCATCCAAAGGGGAGTAGAAATACCCCTAGTGCCTTCATGCGGAGATGCAGACATTACCTCTCGCACTTCTCTTTTGATGAATGAAATAATTTGTCTTTACAAGAGACAGTTATAGACAAGTCAACAATAGGCAACGGTGACTGTAATGTAACTTTTGGGTAATCTGTAGGTACATGTAGAAATCGGTATAAAATAATGAAGTGTAAGTAGATGTAATACTGTAAGTAGAGTAAGTAGTTGTATTAGTATTGTAAGTAATGTACGTATATGTATTGTAAATATTACAAGGTGTTGAGTCTCTTGTTTGAAAGACCAACAGCGACGATTGCAATAATATTATAGTTATGCTCGACTATGCCGTCCTCACTTATAAACTGGTTTAGGATATCAAACTTAAAAATGTTTACAACTCCCAAGAGAGTGATGAACATTAACATTCTCCTTTCAATATCAAGACAATAGCAAGCAGACAGGTTATGAGAAGATAGAAAAACATCAATCACAAAGACTGTCTATATGTACAGAGTGTGTAGCATGGTGTGTAGATATTTGGCACCCATAATCAAGTGTGAATTGGAGATTCACTAAGCCCCCCATCCCAATCCCTTAGCCTCTATCCACCCCACCCCTACCCCCAGAGCCACTATATCAATCAGTTCTTATATAAAATGAAATTGTCGATCAATACGTATACGTCATCTGTTTCATTAAGAACTGCTCACCGGTCCAAGGATCCTAACAAAGTGATCAACTATCCAAAACACAGGTTCAAATATCGTGTCAAGAGCAGCTGCTCGCGAAGTTACCGAGTTGAACGTTAGAGAACGTAAAGTGAACAGCAACACTTTCAAACGTTCCATTGAGTTTCTGGTCGTCGATTCCTGTGCGCAAAGATAAGATACCTCCAGTACAACGACTTAGATGCTTTGAAAGTAGAACCATTTTCTTTTCATGACTCCATCAACGAGGAAAAGAATGTTAAGCGTCCACACTTGCGGGAAACTTTTTCCCGTTTCGCCGCCATTTTGGATTCCATGAGAGCTCTCGGAAGACTGGAAAAGAGCAAGCATTATCTCGTTACCAGACCTCCTTTGACAAACACTCATTGCGCAAGAGGCGAAGTCCCCGTATATTTTTATTTTTTTTGACCGTCCGGCTAGAAGTTTTCGCGCCTTTGAAACGCCCAATCAGAACATACATTCCATTGTCGTTACTCAGGCCGTACTTGTATTTTGGAAAAAGGAAAAAGTGTAGAAGTGAAATCGCGTAGTAGTGCAATCAGTAACTGGCTCCAATTCAAAGGTAGTACTTGGTTACAGGGGTGTCATTACTCTGATGGTAAACTTATTCGACTATAGTTTTACTGAACATCTTAAGAAAATGACAAAAATCTAAAACAAAATCCTCTCTGTTGAAGACAGGAATATGAGTAAGATATTGGTATTTAGAGGTGTTCTATGTGCTGCGTAGAAAACACTCACATGTGCAAAGCACACCTTTGGAAGATTGAACTTGAAGAAAGTATTCACCATCCCTTAAGTTAAAATGAATTTCGATTAAAAGATATTATTTCAAGGTGGTCAACCTTCTAAAGCTGGTAAGATTTTCTGGAATTCGTTACTTTTATGTTTGAGAGTTTCTTCATTGAACAGGCCCTTGTAAAAATAAAAAATAAAAAATAAAAAATTCACCGTTTGTTTATCTTTACCTCACAGATTGCGTTGTCTGGGTCGTATTTTAATCAGTCAGGGTTTATTAGTTAGACGTTTGGCAGAATTTGACAAAGTCGCTGAGTTTGTTTCCTTTTCTTGAGTCAACTAATTCGAGGACTGACGAGTAAGGGGTGGGGAGGTATCGTCTGTTACCATCAGATAAAGCAAAACCGTCAATAGAATCATTGGATGATGACACACCAACTTAATAGCAGAGGGGCCCTTCACATTGTCTAGCATAACGCATTGACAATTACTTAAAAGAATCAGTTACAGAGTGACTCAGACGGTACTTAAATTAATCTCGCATTTATCACCGCCCAAGTAATGTGAAAGCTCAGTAGAGCAGTAGTACTGAAATGAACCATGGAGCAGTGCTTTTATCGCCCGCGCCCACAAAGTTGTTCTTAACTTTTCAGGTAATGCGATGAATCCCTATTATTTGACTTTTCAAATGAAATATGTCAAGAGACACCTCATTTTCTCTTGAATATGTATATTGAGCAATACTTTCTTCGCAGCTCCGTTTATTCTACTGCATAACAAAATGTTTGTTTAACCTTTATAAGTCAGATTTAGTGGCTCTAATCTAAATCCTAATATATCACCAGTCAATAAAGACTGTTAAGCTAGCGGCACTTTCCGTACGGTATCATTTACTTAATCCACGAGGTGCCTAACTTCTACGTTTTAAGTCCATGGATTAATTCCTATTGTATTGCCGTTCAATTAACTGAATTGAAAGATCAAGCCGTTCTTCCATGTGGCATTATTTATCATTCTGCAAAGAGTCATTCTAACCTTCCAGTTCTACATATGGTGGGTAGCTTCCTTACAAATGTGATAACTTGTTTATAATGTATTTTACACTAGCTCTATAGGTTTTCAAAAGAAAAGAGCTTATTGAAGACTTTTCCAAAGTGAAATGTTCCAACCTTATAAGGTCGTGACATTGTTTTTTTCTTGTTTGTAACTTAATATCCATTAAACAGCTGCCTTTTAATCATTTCTTTACGCCATTTTATTCGCCTGTTCTGGAACCAAACGCGGACCTGAGTCTCACTCAGCTGGAGTTCCTCGGCTAACTGCACTCGCTGACTACCCGTGATGTACTGGCGGCGCATAAATTCCCGCTCCATCCTCTGCAGCTGAGTTAAGGTGAACATGGTGCGGGGTCGCTTATGCTTGAAATGATTACACACAAAGCTAGGGTTTTCCTTTGGAACAGGGTCCACGGGCTTGTCATCTAGAAAAATAATCAGAAAGAGTCAGCCCTAGCCCCGAATTATCCTGATAAGAGATACAAATTTGACAAATAGTATATCTATAAAGTGACATTTTCAGCCATTCGCAAGTCTCATAAAAGACACATGATGTATTTGGGAGATATTTTAATAATATGTGAAGACGAGCCTAACGACTTGGTTGGTCTGGAGGATGAATAGAAAATAAGCTCTGTCACTCTCAAATGACCAATTGTTTAACTAATAAATTAAATATGAGACTTTCGAAACAGACGACAATTTTGCTCAATTGTTCACCGGCTCTTTCCGAGTTAAGTTGGAAAGCCCAATAGGGCAGAGAAATGAAAAGATACCACCCACTGGTGGAAAATTGAAAATGTTGGTGCCACCGTCTTGAAATTACCTTAACAGATTTAGCATTAGTCTGTTCAACTGTAATTCTGGGACGCATCATTCGTCTGCCAAAATATGCGGCCATTTTCCGTCATTTAACATTTCACAAACTCAATAATTTCGTTTTGTTTGCCTCTATAAAAACAGTTCTTTTGAAATTGTCGTAGAAAAATTTTGCCCAACGGCTAACGTTGTAAAAAAAAGGAAATTATTGTTTTACCAATTCACGATAGCGAGACCTGGCAAGAAACAGATTAACGGAATTAATATAAATCCGGTGTCTCTGTTCCTCGAAATAATTAATTTCGAGGGGTTTAGCGGTGCCTTTTAATGTTTGTAAGGTAACGAACTTGGGTCTTTCAAAAGAATTAACCGATTAGTAACACATAGTACACCGCGGCAAAGAAATCAGTTAAAAGTCACAATAGACAATGATGATAACGGCTCTTTTGAACATTGTTGATTTGAGTGGATATAAGAAAAGCATGGTGAGGTAAGAAATTAGGGAACACTGAATTAGCTAGACCAAAACACAAACTTGGCTGAAATTTTTCACACCTTGCAAGTTCGGAAATATGTACAACTGCTAGAATAATTTTATCTTTACCGAGTGGACTTGCCACGCAAATGAAAACAAAATTCCCAATTGTTTAGCTTTCCGTTCCTAGTTTTTATTAAGACAGAAATTGTTTCTAACAACAAAGGCACGTATTTTCAATGGAGTTGGGATATTTTATAATACATTCATTCAGAAAATATATACATCGGATAAAGAACGCTCTTCTTTTAAATTATAATATTGTTTTTCCTGCCGTGGCTGAATATTCTTATTTTTCTGTAGATTTTAGGCCAAAAATATTCTTGTGAATATTCTTAGACTATAGCGTATGAAATTTCTGTTTTCGGTTGTATTTGGTGGCTGCATGGATAGCGTTAAAGTAATTTTGCAGCCATTATAGCCTGATATAACTTCTTGCAGAAATGTTATAATTATCATCGAACATACGGCTAGTGCTGCTTTTGTTGCTTTTTGGCTAGTCTTGCCGTTTAGAGAAAGGAAAATTTTATACGGTTCAGTTAAAACCATATAATTGTATCGTATTTACAAAATTTTAACACACAAAATTAGTACATTCTTTTCAAAATCTCAGCCAAAGAGTTATTCTTAAAACACCCTTAAAATTTCGCAAATTTCAGCCTCTATATTCTTATAAAACATATTCTTATCAAAAAAGGAAGAGTGCATCGTTACACGCGGTAAGCACGATCTCTTTGTAAGAAATTGTTTTACTCAAGTGTTGTCAGGGGAGGAACAGAAGAAAATTTGGAATGTCATTATTTTGTTGCCCGCGGCTGATAAGACTAATAAAATGTGTTTTCACTTGCTCGTGTACTAGCCAATAAAGATATGACCGAGAAAGACACAAAAGCACTGTCATCTTTATTATTAACGATATGAAATTAAAATCCACCCGTTACCATCATTGAACATCTTCGTATTGACCCAAATTTGTTTAAAACATTTCGATTCTCTTTAATGATTTTTGTTCTGCCTAGCCACGCCGCAATGTGCGTCTTTTGATTCAAAATTCCAGAATAATTTCGAAAATGGTATAAACATTTGAACTCTAGAAACGTGATCTGGGCCTGATGAAGGTGATTTCTACTTTGTAAACCGGATCACCAATAAAAATAATAAAATCCACGTTCTCCTCAATTATACTGATTCCTAAACACTTCAGGACAAAACTGCGGTCAGTTTCTATTTGTTCTTACGGTGAAACAGTGCTTTTCTGTTGGAAAGAAACGCCGCTTTGTGTCTTAAGATATTTGTTTAAGCTATTGTCATTTTTGAGAGCTAAATGATCTGTTACATGTCAATGAATTAAATTGGTTTTAGTAAAATCAATGCTAACCGACTGTTATTTGGTTATTGCGTGGTGTGATAGCCTCAGCTTTCGGTGTATAAACAACTGTAAGAAGGCGTTGGTGTCCGCCCGTTAGCCCATTTTCTTGAATTGTTTGGACTCGGTCCACTTAAGCAGGTAACTTTCTATGTACCGTGTCTGTATGAGAAAAAAAAAAACCGCCACCTGTTTTTCACATGAGTTCAAGTAACTCGTGATCGTCTACGAATCCGTGTATTTCGTGTCTGAACTCGCAAACATTTCTCAGGGAGTTCGAACGAAGCTCTTCCTTTTATTTCATTCTGGCAATTTCAACTTTCGCTCAATTGTGAATAGCATAAATGCTCGCCTGACAGTTAGTCGTGTATTTTTTTTTGTTCTATGGTTATTAAGTGAAATAGTCCCTTCTTTTCTTCTGCGTCACCCAGTAATTTCCCGCCGGAAAAACCATGATTTTGATAGCTACATCATTGAGCTTCCTTTTCATTGTTAGTTCCTTATTTATAACAAAGTGGTGTAAATACGAAGCGTGATTTGACAAAGTAAACATGTAGTGTTACTTAAAATGGTCTGTCAATTTGCCAAATTTGTTGTGAAAAGTACTACTTCATTTCCAGTAATGTCCACGTTATGTACGGTTAGAGATAATATTCAACTAATTCCTTTTAATTTCCTTGGAGGTGAGTAGAAATGCTCTCTCCAAGATAACTAGGCGTGTAATTTTTTTCTCTGTTAAGATATTTGATTGACGAAAATATTTGCAAAGTAACGTGTACATAATCTGGGATTCGTAAATATAGCGAAAAATAAAGCAAATAGACCGCTTTGTAAAATTCCTTCGAATACAAATCTACAGTCTGCCACTTATAATGAAGGGATAAAACAATTTTTTTTTTTTTAAATAAATGACTGATATATAGTCCTGCTTGCAGAAAGAAGTTATGTCATTCCAAAAAAAAAGATCAATCAACTTACTTGACTCACCACCGTGCGATGTCTGCATTTCTGTGGAAGTCCTTGCCGTTGTTTTCTCTCGCGAGCTGTATGGCACAGAGGTACTGTTGCTTCGTCTTCGTTCCTCAAGCGCCTTTAGTTTATTGGCAATGGATGTCGAGGTGTCTTGCTTGGTAGAAGGGCTGCTAAAGGCGGCCAATTCGTGGCTTGTCTCACCTCCGAGAAGAGACTCGATGGAGAAGGGTGATTTAAATGGCTTCTTCACCTGCAGTTGTGTTTGGAACTGAGGTTCGTAAGTTTGTGGATAACTCAAGGAAGGTGTAGACCTAGGATGACAGCAACACTGGAAATAGCTGAAGTGATGCTCTGCATTGTACGGCTGCATTTTAACTTCTTATATCAAACTGCTCACGACGTGCGTATCGACAAAGTGATGACCGAAATGTGCTGAGCTAATTCTTTAATTTCTTATTTGGAATAAATTACTTTTAATTGGATATGTTATGACCAATTAACTCCCGTTTTCGGGAAAGAGGAGGTCCAACTATTCAGAAAACCTCGTTACAAAAGAAAACACGAAAAAAACAAAAAAACAAAACAAAACAAAACAAAACAAAAACATTGCGGAACTCAAACGCTGGAGAAATTGGCCGCAACTACGTACAAGCCAGAAATTAAATTTTCGACTGTTATTTAATTTACGTTTACGTTCTCAAAGAGCGATTCTGAAATTGCTGCTACAGTTGGTGACTGCAGAAATTTGTCGTTACGGCTAACAAAATAAACTTCCAATAATATCTTGATTTTATCTTTTTTCACTCGGACAATACGGGAGTCAAGCAAACGGGTGGCCAAAAAAAAGGAGTGCAGAGCGAAAACGGTCTTATGTGATTATCAAATTCTCTTAATAATCGACACGGCAATTATGTGAATCCATTTTGGGGAATTGCTGGTAGAAGTAGCATCAATAGTTTTCAAGACTGGATCAGGTTTAAGATCGAAACTTCAGTCCCCAATCGCTTAAATTTCTTCTTGAAGAACAATGAAAACAGCTCGCCTTTTTAACAGACAATTAGTCCGCGAGAGAAAGGTGTTTTATTGTGTCGACACCTGCTAATCTAACAATGCAGGGGGCTTCCCTCGTGCATGCATTAATAAAAGTTCAATTAAACAACGGTACAGAAACCCGGTAGGGCTGACCTAGTGAGATATGATAACACATCGATCAAGCGTTTTTTCAACGTCGTAGAAGTTGAAAGATTTATTTTCCTAGGCAACCTCAAGCGAAGAACATGTATGCAGACAATGAGAAACGCCTCTTCAGGTTAAACAAAGGGGTTTTTGTGATAGGTCTTGTTCGTTCAAATTGTACGGACGAAAGGTCGTTGGATTTTTACCCGACACGTGAAAAATTTTTAATGGTGATTTCTTGTTTGGATCGGATCGGATCGAGAGGAAAAGTATGAAAAAAAAAAACTTAAATTATCGCATCTTTAAAAGGCATTTTTTCGGAAATGCGAATTAACGTGAATTTTATTTATGCCATCTGATTATCCCACATCCCGTTAATTTTTAGCCTAAATGCCTGTATCCCGACTAGAAGTCCAGATACAAATATCTACGTTTTATCTCTCTCGATATCTGGTTTTATCTGATCTTAATTTCCCATATCCCGTTAATTTGTTCCCTAAAATATCCTATATCCCGTTTATTTCTTACCCAAATATCCCGCATCCCGAAAGGTCCTGATAAGGCCTCACAAACGTGCATTATAAGTCCCAAGTTATGAATTTAAAATCGGTTGCATCCTATTTACAAGGTCAGAATTCCCTAGCCGTCGTATCAATAAAGAGTACGAGCATTGCATTGGCTTCTTTCTTAAGTAATCCACAAGGTTGAAATTCGTTTAAGAGTTGTTATATTTTCTTGGATCGAGTGGTCTTTCAAACGCCTTTTGTTCCGCCTTTTAAAACATCTGCTGTACTCTCAATCACATGCATGCATTTAACGAGACACTGATCATAAGACCATCTGGCCATACCTGCTACATTTGCCTATCCATGCAGCCATCGTATTGTTTTTGAGTTATTTTTTTGTAAAAAAAATACCTCTTAGTCGGCGCGTCGGGTATGTTATGGACGGGTCAATGGGTGAGTGAGTGAGTGAGTGAGTGAGTGAGTGAGTGAGTGAGTGAGTGAG
>Ga0126339_10002203_pt1 | contig 13846 bp, 4 predicted proteins | sample OrbTmetagenome_2_FD_92532 | JGI IMG/M metagenome (GOLD analysis project Ga0126339, IMG submission 92532) | Coral microbial communities from Petempiche,Puerto Morelos, Mexico - Orbicella T R C metagenome | ecosystem: Host-associated > Invertebrates > Cnidaria > Coral | place: Petempiche,Puerto... | reverse complement strand
TTGATTATGTGTTGAGTAAAACAACTTTCTGTTTTTTTTTTTTTAAATAAAAAACATTTTTAAAAGGGTTTATTGGTATTGTGTGAAAGGGAGAAAAAAAAAAAAAAAAAAAAGGGGATTAATAGAAATAAAAAAAAAAAAACAGTTTTTTTTTTTTTTTTTTTTTTTTTTTTTTTTTTTGGCTTAATTAATTATACATCAGGCGGGTACACTGGATAATTTACATATCGTCGTAAGATGACTGCAAAACTTTGAACACTAGCTTGTTTCAATACAGGCAGTTTCCACACGCTCAAGATTCGGGATGATGCGACAATTGAACAACAGAAGCGTTAGTTAATAGCCAAAATGAAAGACCGGGTGATAAAGGGGAGACTGGACACTAGTAGTTTCCCTGACGTTGATCTCTATCCCCATGATCCTTCCTCAAAATTTTCGGAGTCAAAAACATGGCTTTGATTAAACATTTATTCGGATAAGTGGAACATATTATGTGATGATAGCCAAACAGTGATTAGTAGTCATTTACAAAGTGACGACTGTGTGCATGGGCAAAACTTAACCACGTCTTTTGTGGAGTTATTTGAAATATAACAGGCTCTTCATTCATGTCGGTTACTCCTACATAGAGTTTGTTGTTTTTATGGCTTCTGTAACTTTCCTTTTCAACAGATTGTGATTGCTGGCGCAGTCGACGACCTGAAAGTCCAATTTTTTCAAGATCAACCTGGCAATACTCCAGTCAAACGGTTGACGCAATTGATTTTCAAACTAATGGTGACGTCATCCTCGAGGGATACCGTCTGTGGGGAGTGAACAGCGGTTCAACGACCTTTCAGGTCACCATTCGTTTGTATCGTGAGAGCTCTTTGGTAGCTGAAAAAACTGGGTCCTACAACACCAGATCAGGTGTTAAAACATTTGGAGTGCATTTCTCACAAGAGATTTCTATTCGTGCAGGGCTGTTATACACCGCAACAGCTCAAATAACGACAAGTGCACGTTCTTTTTATCACGAGGATGGTATGTCAAGTGCTTCATGTTCTGGTGTCACAGTTACCTTTAAATCGTCACCAAAAAGCACCAACGGTTCTAAAGTGAATCGCGGCCAAATACCGGGGCTTATTTTCCGTTCTTCGTCATGTTAAAAGTGAACTCAACAATACAGAGTAGAGATATACCATGGAACCCTAGTTTACAACCTGAGACTTTAATCCTTTTGTACCGACCATTTATGACGACTTAAGATATTAAAACAATCAGCCATGTATATAACGAACAACAGTAGTCATCACATCAGATATGGCAAACATCGGTCATAATCGAGAGTTCTGGAAGCCCAGGAACGAACATTGCATATAATGAATACAGAATTGAATAAATTTAAGCCTAGCGGTCGTGATGACAAAAGACTAATGAAATGCTTCTGGCAAGTGATTGAAAATCAGTTCATCACTTAGTTAATTCATTCTACTGATAATTATTTACTAAGCCTCCTTCCCCCTCCCGACTTTTGGCGTAAAATCTGAATAATGTTGCTATTTGAGTGGGAATTGATGCTCTACAGGGGGTAGTCAGAATACTTGTTTGAGATGTGAGTTCCGTTTATGGGAAAATTTATCTCCTATAAGAAGCACCGGAAAATAAAGATCGTTATATTCCAGTTTCATTTCTTGACAACTCTTTTATTTTTATTTATTTATGGCAGTGTCTTTAAAAAACGAAATTTTTTGAAAATAGACGCTTGATCTTCGAAGAGGCTGTGATATCCGGCCCTTTAATTATGTGCGTGGAGGGGGGTCCTATGCTTGTTTAGTGTTTCAGATTAAAATCCTCATTTAAAGGTATTTATAAAGATACCAACGGAACACGCGACACTAGTTAGTAATTTCCCAAATTGCTGTTTATTTAATGCCTCCAGTTCATATAACGTAAAAGTTACCATTGGCCACCGAAAAATTCACGAAGAGTTAGTACACTCGCAACGGTGAATATCGCCCGGCATAGTCAATCGAACGATCGGAAATCGAACTCAATCGAACCCAATCAAACTCAATCCGTGGATTGACTTCGATTGAGTTCGGCAATCGAACCAAATCGAACACCGTACTTTGTGTGAGTTCGATTTCCGAAACAATCGAACTCAATCGAACAAATCGAACCGAACCGAACTTAATCCATTAGATTGTGTTCGATTAAGTTTGGAACGGATTGCGTCCAATAGCCCTTTTCACGATTAACTGTGCTCATTTGCATTACAATAAAATCTAGCATGGATGTGAGGCAATTTCGGGCTATTTTGTAGTTTTAGCCCGAAATTGCCTCGCATCCACGTTGGATTACATTGTAATGCAAATGAGAAAAATAAACCATGAAAAGGACTATTGTTCGGTGAATAAATTCGCTTGAACAAAGATTATGTTATGTGGTCTCGAAAACACGAAAATCACGTGTTATACTGAAGTAACTCGAATTTTGAAAAACTTCAACACCAGTTTTACAAAGAATGAAGAGTTCAGAAATCAAAATTTCGATTTTCCAATTATTTTTGTGTGATTTCGATTTGGTTCGATTGCCGAAATAAATCGAACTCAGTTCAAGGATTGAGTTCGATTTAGTTCGATTGAAAAAAAGGTCGATTGAGTTTGATTGACTGTGTGGTGATATCGGGAAAAAGGTACCAGTCCAGCGCACATTGCATTTTTCCTTTGTTTGTAATTATAATCATCTCATGATAATACAGGATATAGCGTTCTCGGGTAAAAAGTAAAAACATAAGCTCTCGACAGCTGGTCTACTGTCTTCGACGTCGCAGTTTTTTTGTGAACTAATTGCCTGAAGGATGGAAGTTTTGGATGGTGAAAATAAGCGATATCGTAAACAGCTCACTAAACTTGGCGGAAACAAACTTTTATGAAGTAGGCCTCGCGCCGCCATGTTTGTTGTGAGTTTTGCATCTCGAGCGCTATCTCGCGACCCCTCTGGTGATCGCGTGGTTCCTCGCGCTGAAGTGCGCGTTAGAGCCCAGGCTTCACACGGAAACATTATTGTTTTGAGCCACTTTAAAGGTGTGTTATTGACCATGAACAAGTCAAGGCGTAACTTTCGCGATTTGACTTTTGTTTAATTATACATTAGGTGAATACACATGATAATTTGCATAGTCTCGTATGATGACTGCAAAACTTTGAACGCCATCTTGTTTCAATAAAGGCGGTTTCCGCACACTCAGGATCGGAAGGTAATGATGCAAAGCAAAGTTTTCAGTGAAAGAGAAGCATTGGTTGCACTTTGCAATATGTTTTAGTACTTCAGATGATCAAAGTGGACACCCTCGACGAATGGCTAAAGCGGTTTTTAACCTCTTTTGTAAAATCTTTCACGAAGTTGGTGTTGTATTATTTTTCTATTTTTAATTACTGTTTGTTAAGCTATTTAGCGATTATATGCGACAACTGAAAAACAAAAGGCGTTTTTCACATAGTATCAGCCTTGCAGTCTATTGTTTGTCTTCATACATTTCTTTGGCTGATCAGATCTCTTTTAGATCCTACGTTGGCAGTGTTTATCGTATGCGGTCCCTTGCAGTTTCAGGTTTCCCAAAATGAAAGACCGCGTGCTTAAGGGGAGACTGGCACTAGTAATTTCCATGACGTTTATCTCAAAATCTATGCGCACGATCCTTCCTCAAAATGTTTGGATCGGAATTAAAAAATGACTCTGATTTAACATTTAATCTAATAAGTGGAACATATTACACGATGATAGCCAAACATTGATTAGTAGTTTGTCACCACTGACACGGAGCTGATACTTGGCTAAGAACAAGAAAGGTATTGAAACAGCTTTATCTGATTTCTCGTCTCATTCCTCATTTTGCCCCGCAGGACACCTAAGGTCATTTGGTTTCCGTAATCAGGCTCTGTTTTACTGTGTAGGGTGATTGGCCCTACGCCAAACTCCCAACCTGGAGGGTCAGGGAATGTCCTTTAGTCTGGTTTTTACCCTTTGACCTGCCAGGCATGATTGAATCTGCCAGGGAGATTGAACTCCCAGCCGGTACGGTATAGCTTTTGGGGTCGTGGAAACACGCAAGCTCCCCTACCACTATAAGGCGACAGTCCATAATTTACAATTGACAATTCTATGTGGGCAAAATTTACCAACCTATATATTAGGCGTTAGATATATAACAAGCTTTTCATGCATGAAACTTACTACTACATATAATTCGTTGCTGTTATAGTTGCTGTTTTCATGTCAACTTTTCTTTCGATAAATTGTGATTGCTAGCGCAGCCGACGACCTGAAAGTCTAAGTTCAGGCTGGGGTTACTGTGGAACAGTTGACGCAATTGATTTCCAAACCAATGGTGACGCCATTCTGCGGGGATACCGCCTGTGGGGAGTCACAAGCGGTTCAACGACCTTTCAGGTCACCATTGGTTTGTATCGTGGAAGTTCTACGATTGCAGAAAAGACTGGGTCCTACAACACCAGATCCACTGGTAAGACATTTGAGGTTCAATTCTTACAAGAGATTTCTATTCGTGCAGGACTGTTATACTCCGCAACAGCTAAAATAACGACAAGTGCAAGTTCTTTTGCTCACACACTGACGGCATGTCAAGAGCTTCATGTTCTGGCGTCATCCAAAGACAGCAACAGTTCTGGAGTCGGTTCGGGCCAGATACCAGCGCTTATTTTTCGTTTCCTACGATGTTAAAAGTGAACTCAATATTACAGAGTTGAGCTACAAGGAGTGTCACTTTAGTAAGGAGCACGCGGATCTGTTCCTCGACATATCTGTTCCTCAGCCGATTTCAGGTCTTTGCATTTAAGTCTTTGCCTTTTCCCATATCGTGAATAAATAAAGGACGGTGTTGTTCTTGTTATTTTGGGCTGGCTGGGAAACCCATGGTCACCCACATTCGATGCAATACGTATGATACGAAAACGTTTTTCCTCCTTGTTTGCTTTGTTATATTAATTTTATCAGTTGAACTACACGTTTCCATATTTTGAGAATTTTAGGGAAAAAATTGACGATTTTACAATCCCTAATATTGTGCCATTTTCCTCTTAAAAATGGTATTCGAATTTCGTGGTCAATAACCGATGACGTCACGTTGATACCAGATGATAAGTTTTAAGATGCACGTAGACAAATCAAAAAAAGGCGATATTACGTTCCAAGTGTCCCTAACCAACAAAGGTTTCAAAACCTATGCTCAACGAATGTGAGATCCCGAATTTACACCAAAGATCCGATCCGATCCGAGCGATCATTGTTAGGTTAGACCATATATGTATTAAGTTGTAACAAGAGATAAACTCTTGGTTTTAAGAATGCATTTGACTAATAACTTGTTGACTAGCAAAACAACCCTGAATCGCGAATTAAAAGGAAGCTCTTTGATATCTGATTTCCTGCACTATTAATGTAAGTTCATATTCATCTGCATCTTTAGCCTGCGAGCAGGCTTCCGCCCCGATCACTTCACTGTCCAAATTCTTCAGTTTCGCGCTCGCCGAATTTGTTTTCCGTCCTCGCCGGGAGCCTGTTCCTGTTCCGGCGAAGGTTACTGCATCTTCACCGACCTCATCCGCCTCTCTCGTGCGCTAGAAGTTAGTCCTAATAACGCACAATTTGATGCCCTCGGTTGATAACGCTTGATCTTTGCTTGAACTGAAGTCGCTCATTCCTGAATAGGGTTACATGTTTTCTTTTCTGTTTTTCCTAATTGCGGTTGTTTCCCATTTGAGGTTTATCAACGGCCAGTCAGCTAACTGCTTAGGTCAGTTCGTTGGCGTCCTGTATGAATTGGGTAACTTCGCAAACATCTTTAATTGGTTTGTCTATGTCTCGCAGAAGTCAGATAAGACTTAATTTTGAAGTCTTTGAAGTCACTTTGGAAAAGCCAAGAGGCTGTTTTTTAGAGCTTATGTTTTTCCCATTCCATTTATCTTAGGAAGGCGCTGACAGATGTGCATTATGGAATCAGAATCGCTTCAAAAGTTGAACGCGAAATTCACAAAAAATACTTTGAATTGCTATAAATTGCTAAGCAAAATTGTATGGTGTTGTTTTTACGACCGAATCGCTCACAAATTGGAACAAATTTACAGGTGCGATTTAGAGTTTGAATTCTAGAACGACAAAATTCGAGGGAGAACAAGCTGACTACCTACCATTGTACGAACAGACCGAACACGTTGGAGAACTGACTTAACACGTTAGCAAAGTTAGGTCGTTACCGAAACACTCGTAGCTGAAGCGACCGATTTCCTGTCTATGAGACGTAAGGTATCAAAATGACGTCACATCATGGTATTTCGCACTTACAACTCGACTCATTCCCCTAACTATTTTTAAGGACCAAATAGTCAAGTTTGTGAAATTGTAAAATCGTCAATTTCCACTCAGAAAGTCTCAAACTTTCGAATAGTTTATTTCAAACGATAAATTTTGTTAATTCTTAAAAAAATGTTTTTTATGTACTCCAATCAAACCCTAGGTCCTAATCTGGGTATTTCCCGTACACATTAATTACTGGCTAGTTAAATTTCCTTTCAACCTCCTCAACCCCTGCTCCAGTTGAGGGGTAAACCGCACTGGAACCACCGAGAACCGCCCCTTCCCCTTCCCTCTACTAATGTAGATCAGGCTCTGTATCCACACTCACCTTACTGAAGGTTCGCCCATTGAACGGCCTACAAGAGTGTTTAATGTATGTAAATTCGAGTGGTGTCCGCTAGTAGGCAAAATTGTAAACGGCCTTTACGCTTTAATCCTCCATCACTTTGGTAATTAATATTTTTGATTCCACCACTACTGGACACTTTTTGGCCTTCTTCTTAGAAATTAAGGAAGACTCGATAGAGTCAGCTGTGACGTCATAATCTTATCTATAACGAACTAAGTGTACTCTAAAACCAATTTTTGGCTTTGCAAATGAGCTCAAATGGAAAGAAGCTATCTGAAAGGGTTGACAAGATTAACCGTCCACACCAATTTGAGCCGAGCCTACAATATACCTTTCGTATGACAAGGGTTAAAATAATCAAAATAATATAAAGAATGTCAGGCATGAAGTCACTCGTTTGCCACCTAGCAAGTTTACGCCAAATCTTTTTCGATATTAGACCTAACGAGCTAATTAAGATTTCATAGTTCTGCAAGCCCTTCATCATTTTGGAGTCAACTTCAGCTATCGGGATGCCCTCTGTGTGCAAAGTCGAATAACAATGAAGCAGAAATGAACCAATGACGTCACAAACAATTTTTTAATATTTTTAATATTATTCACAAATAAGGACTGCTTTAACAGGCTTATGAAGACTTTAGTGTGATTCCTTTGATGAAGTATCAGTATTTTTTTTGTTCCGAAATAGACTTCAAATCTACGGTGACTCTAAAAAATAGCTTACATTATATAACTAGCAACAAGTACATACGTTTTGCTAACCAAAGTTTAGTTATATTTCCCCCGTGCCCTCTAACCCACTATGTAGACTAAACAAACTTTGGAGAATCAGATACGTGTTGTGAAGGTTGACTAACAATACTCACCTGGCAGATATCGAGTGTCAGTGAAGCGCGCAGAAATACCCGGATTTAAGTGTTGGTGATACAGCAGTGTGCTATACTCATTTCTTTCCATCGGCGATTTATCGAATGTGCGCTAACCATGCTCAGGGAAGTGGACCCGTCAAAGTATCATCGAGTTGGATATTTTCTTCCTTTCATCAGGCCATCGTTTTTGTCAGTCATTCTAGTGTTTGTTTGTGGAATTCTCTTCATGAAAAATGAAGAAACAAATGATCGCTTGTTCGCATTGGAACGACAGATGGTGGTTTTGATAGAGGAATGTTACGTTACGAGGTTGAATGCAAGACGGGAAGATATTCCGACAACGGTATACAAAGGTGACAGCGAAAGAAGTAGGCCAATATCATCTTCGACAGAAAGCCTTTCCTCGTCTTCATCAGGTCCGTTGAATTTGGTATTGAATTTGCGACTGATTTAGACTTTGACCCCAGTAGACAGTATTAATTTATCACTTCGCTGTATTAGTCCATTTCAACTAGCCCGAACTCATTCAAAAAGGGGCGAATATGTGTGAGAAACAAGTAAATGAAATGAAATGAAATTCAGGGGCAAAACAGTCCTTTCCAACCTTTCATGATGGGACAATGTATTTTAATTTTTCTTGTGAAAATCTTAAATCAAACTTTTAGCAGATTCCCTCTACATGCGATAGTGTAAGAAGGTCGACTGGGCTTTTACATCATTTGTCAAAAAGGTAACTACGTACTTAATTGTTGGCATTCGTTCAGTCTCCTACTAGCCTTAGAGCAACAAGTTCGCTTGCAGTAGGTTCTACTCAGTCCGAGAATACATGCTTACTAAATGTATTACTAGTTTATCTCGTCGAGCTTTCTCAGAGGTCAAGGGTAGCCCACACGTACTTTTTTCTTAGACCTCCTCGAAATCTAAAGCTCTGGTTTCATTCCTTTGTAACTACCTCCCTGATGTGTTTGCTGGATAACCGTTATTTCCTTGTGAAACTATGTTCTGCTTTAGAATCTAAACACATCTACAACTTCATCATTCAATATGTGTGATAAGTTTGTTATCAGAAGCAGTTAGCTATTTAGTCTCTTCAGAGGGCCTGGTTTGGCGATTTCTTAGCGGGCAGTTAAATCAGCCAAGAGTAAAATTTGCAGATCTCAGATGTCACCCATCAGTTAAGGAAAATCCGCTTGATTTCTTAGCTGGCAACAGCACCCATTTCAGATACTCTTGACAATCATGCAAGCAGTTCCAAGCACACTGAGTGAGTCTTTTCAGCATTTACGAAGTTTTGAGACCTCCCGGGTGAACTCCAATATAAAGGGGACGGAGGTGCTTGTCGTATAATATAATGTGATATGATTTTTCCAAGCCACCCCCCAGGGGATTTTAGAGGTTAAAAAGCGGTTTTGGTACCTCTTAGGGTGTTAAGCCTCAAGAGAGCCTCAGCGGGAGCTTCCGCGGAACCAAATATCACCGGAGATAATGTGTTGTGTTATAATTGGTACCTCTTAGGGATCAAAAAATTTCAAGTCACGCCTACAAAGCAAGATCTTGGTACCTGTTAGGGTTTTTTTTGTTTTTTTCAAAATTTCCGCCGACCACCCCCGTCCCTTTTATATGGGAGTCCCCCCGGGTTGAGTCCCAGCAAAACTGACAAGCTGCCATCAAGATGTTGATGGCAACGTGAATGATCCTGTCACTCGAAACAGATGCTATGAAAAGCTCCCAGTCTAGAAAGCCGGCAAGCCTATGATATCACATATATAGTGCCTATGATATCACACAGTGCTCTCCTGGGCTATAGAAAGCGCGATTAGGTTAGCCTAGGGTTAAGCCTAAATTTTAATTTCACTTTTATGCACTTAAATAAAGGTTTTACTTATTTACTTACTTACTAACTTGATAAACTTGTAATCCTGGATTAGCGTTAACTGGTTTTAAGTTGATAGCAGAGAGGGCCAGGGTCATTAATTGGTCGCGAGGGAATATTTTACCCAATTTGTTAGCAGTCAGAAATGGTGTCACACGGAAGGGTGGGGTACTCCCTTATATGGGCTATATAGGTATGTGCGACCCAAAGGGTATGGTTTTTCAGCCGTTTTGGTCTTGAATAGGGTATCGATTTTGGCCATTTTGGTCATAAATAGGGTATGGTTTTTTGCACTCTAGTCTTGAACTGGATATGTTTTTCTAAAAGAAGCTAATTTTTCATCATTATTGATAAGACCATCAACAAAAGCCCTTCACAATGTCTTTAACATCGGTCTGAACTAGATAACTGATTATAAGGCAGGTCTGAGACAGGGTATCGTATTTTTGGTCAGGTCATTAATAGGGTAGGGAAAATCGTAGATTTTGGTCATAAATAGGGTAAGGGCTTTGGTAGGCGGGCCGCACTCCCCTACCCAATTTTTCTAGGAGTACTTCACCTCGGGAAAGGGGGGGGGGGTCATGACACAGTCTGTTAGTTTACGAAATAAAAATGTTATCTGCCAAGTTAAAATGTCGAGACACCACTCGTTAGTTAGAATTTCGACTTGTTTGACGGATAAGTGAGAATGATTTAGCCACCTGATGGTTCTCGGCTACCTATGCCATCTTAGCCCTTCACCGAAATAAAATAAAGGCTATTCATTCATTCATTCATTCATTTATTCACCGACTCGTCACAGAGTAAATGCAAGGTTTCATGCTGTTAAAATAGGTTTCAGTTGGTTTGCAAACGGAACATGTGAGTATAAAATATTTATCGATTTTTTTTTCACTTGTCAGATGCTGTTGAAGAGCTTTCTAGCAGTCTTGATCACAGATCCCGAAGGGATGCCACTGCCAATGCGACAAGAGGGGGATTTTCAACCGAAGACATACGCCGTGAGATTTCTTTTCAATTGGGGAGATTCATTCCGAATGAATACTGCAGATCGAACGCTAGGGTATGTCCTGCTGGTCCCCCTGGACGTCCTGGTCCTAGAGGTTCCAAAGGGTCTCGTGGCAGGAGGGGGCCAAAGGGGACAAGAGGGAAGACTGGGACTCAAGGTATCATGGGACCTCCTGGTAAATACGGAAAACCAGGAATGACCGGACCTACCGGACCGAGGGGAATAAAAGGAGAAATGGGCTCGCAAGGACCCCATGGTGCCACCGGAATATCCGGAGAACGAGGAGAACAGGGAGAAACAGGACCTCCGGGACGAAGAGGAGAAAAGGGGGATAGAGGCAGTCCTGGACCGACGGGTGTGCCGGGACCCCCTGGGATACCCGGAAAATCAATATCTGCGCCGCAAACCGTTTTACTGCCAGGTGAGAACACAGTCGACGAAGAACAAAACACGACTTTCAATTGCACAGTCAGTGGAAATCCTACGCCAAGGATTGAATGGAAATTTGAAAATGAGATACTTTCGCCGGGATTAAAGTACTCCATTGAAGAAGGAATACTGACTATTAAACAGCTGAATTTCAGTGATGCTGGGTTGTACTCATGCCTGGCTACAAGTGCTCTGGGATCAGCTGAAGCCTTTAGCAACCTGACTGTTCGAGGTAAGATGACTCAAACTACAGATATTTAATGTTTATCCTGAGCTAACCCTGAACAGATGAAGCGATTATCCCAAATAGAATGATGGTTTCCCAAAATGAAGTTATTTGGTCGTCAGGATGCGTTAGATTATACAGCCTAAACGCTGTTTTAGGCCCTCTGGTTTATACTGTCGGGTCGGATATCAAAACAAATTTATAAGCTCAACCAGCTATCTCTGGCATGTCTCCAAAAATTTCTCAGTCCAATACGTCTTTTGAGAGGTAAGACAATGAGGATTTCTAAATAGATTTTCCGAATAGTGATTTGGAAGGCGAGATGAATTAACTGGCCCAAAAGCAAAAACGATTGTCAGCCACATGCAGGCCCAAATTCTTTCACTTTGAATCAAGGGCGGCCTCATTGCAATTGAAAATATCAAATATATTCAAAAATGGTGTGGGCTGTTCGTATGAAAACTAAATCCAATGATCATGAAGTTTTGTTTTCGATTTAGCGGCACCTATCTTCACCAAGAAACCTCCAGCACTAGTCATGCCTTTCGAAAGCACGGACTTCACTGAAACTTGCCAAGCAGAAGGTTTCCCAACTCCATTTGCAAACTGGAGTCGACTTCTTCAGCCGTTTCCTTTGGCCAGGACTGAAGTAAGGGATGGAAACCTCAAAATAACAAACATGAGTGCCACCGACAGTGGATTGTACGAGTGTGTTGTGATGAACTCTATGGGTTTAAAGAAGACCAGGATGAACCTGGTGGTGCAGAAAGGAGGTTAGTATTGTTTACTGAGTGTTTTAAGTCAGGCGAAATCAAAACAAATTGCGTTTCATGTGCATGCTAACTTGCTACCTTCGTCATTTCAAATTAATTTTACTCACTTTCCTCTCTACTCTTTTCCTCGTGCTCTATCAGTTCTCGGTTTTCTGGAAAGTATGATAAAGATTGCTACAGGCGCTCCTTTTCTTTCCATGCTCCCAATCTTCTCTCTTCTTGCATCAATCGAAACACCAGCCCCTCTCACCCTTCAACAACGAGCATATTCAAACCATGACACTTGACATCGGTAAAATGAGGGTTCTTCATATTAACAAAAGTATTGATCGTTTTTCATTCTCTGGTCGCCAAAAAACTGTAAACATGTCAATTGTTCACGGCTCGAGTGTCCTAACCCTAATGGTCAACTTTTTTTCTATAGTGGATTGCAGCTGTTGGCGCTCCAGAGACAAGATTCCAAATGTTGGATACAGATACGGGTCGAGAAGTTCCTCGGTTGAAGCCATCGATTTTCAGACCAGCAGTAATATAATCTTACGCGGCTACCGACTGTGGAATGATCGAAGGTTATTTGCTCACTACAACATCACAATTCAGCTGTACGAAGGAAATACTTCCATTGCCAGTAAATCTCTAACCTACAACAACAGATTTTCTAGCAAGGAAACATTTGAGGTGTATTTTTCACGACACATCTATTTACAAGCGGGTGTAAATTATACTGCCGCTGTAAGAATGCTACAGGGTAGCTACGTTGCTAACAACATCGGAATGAATTACAACTTTTGTTCCGGAGTTAATGTTTCTTTCATGAAATCTAGTTTGAAGGTACCAAAACATAGCTCTTATGTTCACCAGATACCGGCTCTTATTTTTCTTGGTTTAAAATGTTGAAGAGCCAAATTACCTGCTTTCGACCTTAGCAGATTAAGCTAAAGTACTCAATACTGCTAATATTTAGTTGACTGTAAGAGGGTAAACAGGCATCCCCCCACCCCTACCCCAGAAGGGAACACTTCTGACTGGTGGTAGTTTTCTTTGAATGACAATCCCACGGATTGTCACTGTTCACCGCGTATACGACGGAAATGCATCACATAACTATATTACCTGAACCGTACAGAAGACTGGCAACAGTACAAGGAGAAACGTCGATTTCTTACTGTTTGCCGAAGATCCCCATCTCTTTTCCGAGAACTTTTTAAAAAATTCTCCAAATATTTTATAAAGATCATTTTCAGTCTGTACATTTCCAAAGTTTTTCTAAGACTTCTCAAATTTACCAATCCTGAACACATTTTTATGTTTATTTTGGATTCAGACCACTGATGTATATCAAAACGAACGCCGCCGGGAAACTTAACTGGAATAGGGCCCGTGGTACACTGCCCGATATGCAACGGCTTTCCAGCGTTCTGACTGGCTACTTACCTCAAAAGATCAAATAATTAGTTTAGTTTTCAGATGTGAATATCAAGGCCTGCAAAATATAGGTGAATCATGGAAAGCAACTTACGCACGAATTGCTCTCCTCAGTTGACCTATACCAACACCGTGGTCATGAATCACTTTCGAATCAATCTACGATGAAATACAGGGTGCCTTTGTTTGATATCGTCTAGTAATGGGTGTCTCTTATCCAAAAGTAGTAGATCCAAAATTCGGCCATTCAACTATTCGATCTAACATCAAATCACTACAAACGATTTTGGAATTTTGGGATTTTTGGGTGTTTTTTAATTTTCGTTTTGTTTTTCGGTTTTGCTCTGACGACAATGCCTCAAAAGCTCAAAGCATTTGGTGTCCAGCTCTAGTTTCAGGCAGCAAGCATTTGTGCTATTGACATGATAACGTTTGTTGATTAATTCTAGTTTGTTTTAGGGGATAAGGTTACACTTCCTCACTCTCACTTGTAATATATCACTGCCATGACTGAAAGTTTAAAGAAGTTGATTTAA
>Ga0126339_10002202_pt1 | contig 13846 bp, 7 predicted proteins | sample OrbTmetagenome_2_FD_92532 | JGI IMG/M metagenome (GOLD analysis project Ga0126339, IMG submission 92532) | Coral microbial communities from Petempiche,Puerto Morelos, Mexico - Orbicella T R C metagenome | ecosystem: Host-associated > Invertebrates > Cnidaria > Coral | place: Petempiche,Puerto... | reverse complement strand
GTAAATGTACTTGTATTAAACGGTTTTGTAAATCCTTCTATAAGTAGTTGCATAACAATCTTATTTATGTATTAATGGTCTAATATAAATATAGATGTGGCCCGCCTAGATTAGCCCAGGCTACCTGCGGGTTCGCGCTGTTGTATTGTCAAGCTTTTTTTTTTTTAACTTAATGTGTATATATTTCTGTAAAATTGTAAATATGTGAGTCATAATAAACTTGTTGTTGTTGTTATTTAAAATCACGATGAATTGAATACAGATTAAGGCAGTTTCAGCCTTACTTTATTTGTCTTTCGCCTTCCAGTCTTGTTTTTCAGTTATTTTCCGATTGATTGCAATGTTCTGTACAGCGTATCAGGCCCACTAGTTTACCTCCCGTTGTTACTTTGACTTTAGTAGTCGAAGTGGCCACACAAATCTCGTAAGCTTCATTGTTTTCCATTATTTTTTGATCGCTTTATTTACATATTTACATTACGTTTTGTTTCAATCTGCTCGGTATGTTTAAGTGCACCTTGATTTGTGACGTTTTTCAGCGAATCGCCATTAAAAATACAGCAATAGAGGTGGTATTTCACATTACAATTCCGTTAATATGCTCCAATGTCTATACATCTCTTTATTTCATTGTTAGCGAGGAAATAGGATGCGAGTAAATGAATCATCTTTCAGCAAGAATAAACTTCTTGCCGAATAAGGAAATTAATTAATAAATACGACATTTCCTGTGTAAATCCGTGGAGATATTCTGATACATTTCGGCAAAAGACATATGACTGCTCAGCGTTATGTTATTCGGTAGAAACATGGAAAAGTCACTTTTTGTTCAGGAATAGTTTTCACGTGCATTGAACAGTGGAACAACGTCAGTTACAATTCATGATCTGTCAAGACCTTGCAGTGAACACCGAGCCGTTATCGTCCAGTTTTAGTTTATTATTTTGCCATTAATTCATTCATGTCAGTCATCATTTATTTAATTTTTTCATTCATTCTTTGATACGTAAATTCATTCCATCATTAAATCATTCAGTCTTTGGATTTTTAAAACTTCATGGCGATTCAGTACACATTATTTCCCTTCTACCGTGGTGCATAGTCAGCCATTTTCTACAACTTAACCCGATTAAATAACTTAACTTCTGCGAGACAATCCTTCCATATCCTCGGTCCATTTCCTCGTCCAACTTTTGTTACCTTGAAGTTGAACTCATACTTTTGATCCTGGTCAGGTTGTTGATTCCAGTGCTTATTTCTCAGGACAAATACAGTTTTCCTTTTGTTATTGGTCTGTAGGTTTGATTGCCACACCTTCAGTTTTTGGATTGGTTGTGAGAATGTGACAATCATGCTCCAGCCTTTACTCAAACGTACATCTGGAGTGATGCCGAGCTTGCTAATAAGACCTCGGTTCCATTGATGCTCTATGACGGCTCCTCCTTCGTCAAAGCAGACGGTATTGACAGCCAGTAAGGGAAGGAGAAGAAAAGCAATACTGCAGTACTTAGTGGCCATGGATCTGTTCAGTATGTGGAAAGCCAAATTAGTGGTCAAGATTTCTACCCAACCATCATAAGAAACATTCTGAGTCTGAATATAGTAAGGTGGAGGTGAGGTGGAGACATAATTGCCATCTATAAGTAAGAACTCGATTCAGTTTTCTGCACAGTTGTCAAGACCTGTACAGTAGTTTTAAATACTTTGTTTGTCTAGTTTTTTACCAAATGAAATCAATCAGTTTAGTGCAGTCGAGGTGCTTAGAATAAAAATGGCCTGGTTCCAGTGCGAATGCAGTTTAGGAAAAATAATGCGTGCTTGTTGACAATCGGGTAAGAACGGCGACGTATGTTTCATATATGTCTTCAGTCCTCGAATATAAACCCAGAGAAAACTATATCCAGATGTGAATGTTATTTTGATCATGTTGATGTCTGTTTCATCATTTTGACTGGTTGCTGCACGAGCAGCTAATATAACTCAACTGCTTAGAGGGCCGTGATGAGATTTTATTGATAGCTGAAAATTAGTTTGACTGTCAGCTGAGAACTAAGATTTTTTAACTGATAGGTGAGATCTAAGATTTGCCACAGCCAAAGATAGCTGAGAAATGTGCTGAAGGTTAACTGATAAATGAGAAAATTCAACTGAAGACGGAGATTACAGCAGCCATAACCGTTGGTGTGTGTTCGGTTGTGTGGTGAAGGCAATCTCAGTGATATTTTTTATTGCAAGAAATTCTATGATACTAGAAATCATTGTTCTACTGGGAAATTTTTAAACGGTAATAAATTATTAGCGATTTATGGAACAGGAATTGAGCTTTGTACTGACAACATCTAATAAACAGTTTGCCGGGTTAAAAAATGTGTTTTATTTTTTCTCCATGATTATGCACAGGTACACCGGACATACACCTTTAATCAAAATAAAGCTTAACACAACGCTGTTATCTATAGAATATACGAAAGAATATAAGTAAATTATGTAAATTATCGTTTAGTCCTTCTTACAAGTTCCTTGGGACTTTTTAGTCGTGAAAGGGGTGATCATTTTAACTATCCGTCAAACAGTTTCAAGCCACACATCTTGTTTCTGACCATCAGGGATAATACCGCCCTACCCCCATCCCCGCCCCCAATTTCACCTCCCTTTCACCACCCCAGTGATGACGAAGAATTCAGTAACCTTGGGTCGCCCATGAATGTTCGTTTGCAAGCAATTTCGACAAAATCATAAAAGCGACACTGAAGGGAAATCAAGCCTCTTTTGTTTTGCCATAAAGTTTGAAATTAACATTTCTTTAACAATTGAAGGAAACTGTACCTCTTTTGTGTTATTATCCTGACATTTTTGTGACAAGTCGCAATTAATTGCACAACCAAGCAAAGCTTTCACACATGACAAAGAAATGAGCAAAGATGTGTAACGCACGTGCAGACCCATTGTGCTAGTTGTTTATTAAGCCTTTTGTTTAGCGACATTAGAGCGACATTGCGTACTTTTGAAAAGGAATTTCACCTGTTTTGTGTCACTGTAAACGTTGCTTTTAAATTCTTATATCAAGCCAAAAGAAGCCATACAACTATTAAAATCACACAAAAGGCGGCAAAAACAGAAAAGAAGGCCATTGTATTGTACATTTAACCTTTTGATTAGCGACATTAGAGCGGCACTGATTAAGTACTTTTGAAATGGAATTTCACCTCTTTTGTGCCACTTTAAAGGTTGCTTTTAATATTCTTATATCGAGCCAAAAAAAGCCACGCGACCATCAAAATTACACAAAAGACGGCAAGAGCAGAGTAGAAGACAATTGTACTGTTCATTATACCTTTTAGTTCCCAAGTTAAATACTATTAAAAGAAAATTACACCTTGCAACGAACCCAGATTAGCTAAACAGCCATTTAATGCACACTTCGATTGATTACCTCTCAGTAACATTAAAGCTAAAGTGTAACGCTTATCCCATAAAGCTGGACGTACTGAGATCAGTAAGATCATTGTTCAGAGCAGTGACATCCATCATCCTACCTGACGGTACACGAGAACATTTGCGACTGCATATCTGATTCGTTAAGGTGAGTGACGATTCCGTTTAAAATGTCCTGGAGATTGAAACAACTTTGACTCAAGGTATTTGGCCCCCCAAAAATATCTTTTTAAATTTACTTTCACCTAGAGTGAAGACACTTTTAGCAGAGGAATATTCTTCAGAGAAGAATCATTGACTAAATACTAAGCTTGTTGCAAAAATCAGTTTACAGGGTTGATGCAAATTTACTGTTCACCTGATTGAAACCACGATCAGAAATAGTTTAAGTAATCAAGGCTTATTCGATTAAGGATTAACTGTGCTGTAATGTACTGACAGTACAACACAGTCTTGTCATTCTTAACAGGTAATATCAATATTTGGTACTTTCAATTGTTTATTCTACGATTTTATTTTCACTTTTTTGACATAAATATATTTGCAAGCATGCAGTAGAATATCTCTCGGGAAGTATTCAATGTGGATTAAAACACAATTTTCTTTGCGTTGAAGCAACATTCAATTAACAAAAATCGAGGATACTGTTGTTATGTAAAGACGGCTTTTTCATTTTCAGTTAGTAAAATTTACCTCAGATTTCTTATTTTGAAGCACGGAGGAGTAGTGTGGCAGTAGTTTCTTATCTTATTCAATCAGAGTCCTTAAAACAAACCAACTCAATTATTAAGTTACCAATTTTAACATATTAGTAATTTAAACTGAGCTGAATAATAATAAAAAAAACTCGTCTTTTTTCCATCTCAGCCAACTACCATCTACAAGTTCGAATGAAAAACTTACATTCATATCATTGTAACGAAACGTCTGAGGAGGAAGAATACATACAAACATGAAGGCACCCGCTTTGGCTTAAAGCTTGCAAAAAACGTTGATCCATTAATTCACGCAACTGTGAGCTGTGGTTTCAAGCGCTTTTCGGGAGTTTTCATTCGATCAGGAATTTAGCATTTCGGTTAAAAATTTTAGTTCTTAAGAAGAGCACACCGACAGATTGTTCACGTTACTTTTGTCAGAAAGGAGCCATGAGAGTTCCTTTTCTAAATGATTCTTAAAGTCTCGTTAACAACGTTCGCAAAGTTCAAAGTAGTTAAGCAGAACGATTCGAATTTCATTTACTGCTCAGTCAGTTTTGATGTACAGCGTTTCAATTGCACTTCGCAAAGAACAAACACCAACAGATTATTCTCTCATACCTTAACTACAAAAGAATTGAATTCCAAATGATAAAAAATTAATAGACTAGGACCTCAAAAAGTCGTCTCGTGATTTTTCTCATGCCGCAAAAAAGGCGCGCGTCGTTTAAGTTCCCTTCGTTACGCGAGTGCATATTTGCAAGCAAGTTATTACGATGGCGAGAATATTATCATTTTCGTCGTGCGTTTGCGTAGACTGAAGGCTTGTGCAATTACCGAACCAACCTCAGCAGTCAATCAAACACGTGATCTCTCGTCATCAGAGTTTCAAAGCCTAACAGCACTGTGACCGCGGAGACCATTTTAAGAAAATCTTAATCTGGCCAATACAAACAAACGTTCAGGTCAGCGTTTCGTATTTTATTCATGTCAACTGGAGCCCTAGAAAATAAATCCCAGCAATAAAAGCGGTAGGGATACAGCCCTACCAGTCCCTCCCCCTCCGCGGTCCCTGTAGCAACCTGTGATCTGACCAGTCAATCCGAGTTCCGAGCCTTGTTGTCTTGTGATAAGTTGCTTTGCAATCGGTTTTATACAGTCATTTGAAAACTGTTCTCTACGAAGGCCAAATTTCGATAATTTTACATTTAAAGAAACGTTATTTGCGAATTCTGAAAAATAAGATGCAACCAGCCACGCTTTCAAAAATGCAAAGAAAATTAAGTTCAGGTCAGTGAGTTTTGCAATTATTCCAGTTTCTGAACTCTCAAGAAAAAATCTCTAATACCTGCTTATTGGAAAAATAAAGCTGCGCCCGCAAATTGAGGTTGGATTTCTGGCCAAAGTAAAATCAGTGTCACATTTATCGCAGATGTTAAAACAACATCCCTGCTCTCTGTTTGTTTGTTAAGTCAAATGCCGAACCTGATATTCACAAAAGTCCTGCTTTGATTTGGTTTATTTGTTTGTTCCACCGATCTTTCTTTGGTCAGATTCCTCGAATCCAGTCAACGAGAAAGAGGGATTAAAATCATTTTTATCTAGACGCGTTGGCTTTAAAGGGTGAAGCTGGTATCCTTTGCCGAAAATTTGAAATGTCCTTTCCTCAGCTCCTTGTTATAGTGCTGTCTTTTTCCTTGTCATGCCATCAAAACTAACAATGGTAACCCATTTAATACGTTAAGTCAAGAATCGGAGATGTGATAGAAATGTAACCTATGTACGATTTTCCATACCTGTGTTATTTACAGAAATATTTCACCAAAATCTATAGAGTTTTGTATGGAGAAGCCATGTTGGAAAGACACCAAGATGGCGGTCTTAAAGTGATGGAAACATTAGTCAATAAATTTTGTTATTAAAAAGAACATTATTACTCTAGACATGTTATAGCTCTGACCTTTATTGCAAAACAATTGAGCTCTGCACGGTTTCTAAAATTGGCTGGAGAGACAAATGCTTTTTCTTTATCACCGATCCACAGAGCAAGAACACCGGAACGATAACTCCAAACATTTAACACTATGACAGGGTGGAGGTACAATGGTGGCACCATGCGGGCTACAAAGGTGTTTTGTCAGCAGATTTACAAGGTGGATAAGGTGACTCATACCCTTATAATTCAATTTTCCATCCTCCCTCCAATAAGTAAAAAGGTAAGGTAAGTCTACATACGAGCCAAGTGACCCATCAGTCCGGTATTTATCCCGGCTTCTGTAGCATGAAGCGTCTAGGAGTATTTTTACTCCTTCCTTGATGGGATGCTATAGTCCATCGCAGGGTTACCCCCAGCATTAATTTTGCCGGTACCCATTTATACACCTGGGTGGAGAGAGGCACCGTGAGAGTAAAGTGTCTTGCTCAAGAACACAACACAATGTCCCAGGACAGGGCTCGAACCCGGACAGCTCGATCCGAAAACGAGCGAATTAACCATGAGGCCACAGCTCCTCCAATAAACGCCCCTTTCTAATTATCTAGCGCGACCCCTCGAGTGCCATTTTTGATAATCGCCGCTGTTGCAATATGCGCTCCCACCTCGAAATTATTGGTAAGCCAAACTAATTATGAAGTCTGCTTTCCCATCCGTACGTTATATTGATCATTATTAAAAAATGGATCACTGGATAATGCAATTCGAGAGTTTTCATTGGCTTAGCCATCGTGGGTTATGAGCTCTACAAATGTGCATGGTAAGTGTTCGCGTGAGTTTTTGGGGCGTTTTTATTTTTATTTTAGTCTGGTTTAATATATTTTGGGGGCGTATTGTAATAAAACAAGTTACAGTTCTTCAGTTATAGTCAGTTTGTGTTCCACTTTTGAGTGTTGTATCACATATGTATATGTTCATGAAAAAAAGGGCCTTCCCTCCCTTGAGCTGCCGAGAGTAAATTAGTGCCCCGAGCGCTAAACAAAGTCTCTAAGGTACTTGGTTAGCGCCTTCGACTCCAAAGCGAGCGATCCGATCTGTTCAAGAAACCTGATAAACGTTGTGTGTATACGTGCGTTTGGTACGGGGTTAGCTTGTGATACACTAGCATCACGTCAAGGAGAAGTAGCAACTATAAGTTGCGTAAGATTAATGCAACGTTTACATCAAATTGTGAAAACACTGGCGACCTTTTTTTGTTTGTTTGTGTGCACGATTGCGAAACGTATACCAAAGTTTGACGGCGAAGTCTTTTATCCTGTGCAAAATAAACAATCAAGCCTATTTCATTAAAAATGTTTTCTTTTTATTTGACTTTGAAAACAACCCAAGGTAATTCTCACCATCCCTTGAACTTTAACGACTATTAAAAATTAATTTAAAAAAATTTTCAAAATATTAAACATCGGTCCTGTGTTTGCTTTTTTCGTCTCTATTTAAAAAAAAAGTTTATAAGTAAGGAAGTTTTCTTTAAAACACACGGCCACTAAAGTGTAAAAGTTGAATCAGCTGCTTGAAAGGACGCTTATTAAAGAGAGTTAGTTCATAAAAGTTCACTTACCTCCCTTATACTCTTCGCTGGACGATTTTCATGGTAAAGGGCTGAATTTTAAAGGTACGTAAGTAAAAAAAAAAAACATGTAAAAAAAACAACTTAAAAGCTAAACTAATTATTTTTATGACCATCCGCCCTACATCGTTTTTGTTTTAAAATTGCTCTGCTCTTTGAGTGTCAAATTATGGTAATGCTTGTTCCCACCAGAGTTTTATAACCACCAGAGAAGTGACTCAATGCTAGGTTTGGCTACTCTATTCGATTTGTTCACAAAAAAAAAAATTTGGAATCGTCTTGGCCAAAAAATGAGCAGTGCACTCAATAGTGTGAGTCCTTCTTACTACGATTTCTGAGATTAAATCAAAAGTATATGCAACTCAAATTAATTGGGGGCTACGTTTGGGGAAGATTTCCAAACATCGCAGGATTTGAATATAGTCTGAAATTACAAAATTTCTAGGATGAGCTTGATAAAGAACCGATATAATTTTAGCATTGTTGAGGAAAATTAAGATGGCATAACATTGCAAACAACTATTGCAACTATTTATAACGTTGTTCTGTGAAATACACCAAATAACTTTTTCCTTTTGAGAGAGCTCCTTTTTTAGATAGCAAAATGCCATGCAAATCACAAGCATAATAAGGCAGGTATATGATGATTTTGACCTGTCTCGAGAAAGGTTTTCCTACAAAATAGTGAGACCGTACGCTATAATACAGAAACGTAGTTTGTGTAGTGGTTGTTTACTACTGATAGATCTATAGAGACTCGCTATGTTTCAAGACGATAGAAAAGAAAAATCATAAACGCGAGTATTCTTAGTTTCTTCTAGATTCACACCTTGGCATTTTATCGCATGGTCTTGGACACTGTCAACATACATACACACAAACTTTATTTGAAACTCGAACTTAAGAGTAGCTACATGTATAAAGCTAATATACTCAAGTTAAATAATTAACAAAATGCAAATTTATGATAAAAATGTTGAAAGACATGCCTGTAAATATTAAATTTGTTAAAATTTTAAATACAATATAAAGATTTACAATTACGATAAAAATCAACTTACGCACTTGACATACTAATAAATAATAAAATTGATAAAACTAAGAATGTTCCTCTTGAATTTATTTATGTTGTCACAACTTCTCAAGGCCCTGGGAGGGAATTCTACATCTACCTCTACATCTACACTTAGTTAAGTCGGTAAAAATCGTGAGATATCACACCAACTGTAAAACTCTGAATAAAAATAATACAATGGGATATTAAAAAAATATAAAAAAATCTAAATAAAACTAATAAAATGGAATATTGATAACTATTAACTAAGTTTGATTTAAAACTACCTATGGACGTTGTATTCACAATATCCTGAGGAAGAGAGTTCTATTCATTGTTGTCCGCGGGAAGAAAGAAAACTTAAAAACTACTTCTACAGGTTTGCACTTGGCTGCAAAAAAGAGTGAAGACCATAAATTGTTGTTCTTGACTTGGAGAGTGAGAGGATGCGAGTATTGCATGGCCCGTAGGTTGTAGTTTACAGAGCGAAGAGGAAACATGTCTCTCATGTAATTCGAATAACCTTTTTCGAAACAGCTGTGAAAAAGTATTGGCGAGGGAAAAAATACATCATAGAAGTGTTAATAGAGCAAAGAGTGATTAGGTTGGTTAAGTTTGGAACAGATAGACTATGAAAAAAAAAAACCGATATTTTTTTCATAGATTCGCATCATGAGATATTTGTCCGTGTTTTCTGCCTCTCTTCCGTGTTTTCTCCTCTGGTCAAAGCACGCCTGCGCAGAACAATCTCGCGTAACGATTGTCAACGAGTGGAACACTGGATTTACCGCCAAGTTCGGCTTTAGATTGCAGTCTCAGGTTACGAATTGTTGGATCATTATCTTGACCTTTAGTAAACCAGCACTGAAGCTTCAAACATGGATCGGCGACATCAAGTCTTTGTGTCCGGACCGAAAAAGGTACGTGATCACCAACAAGCCTTGGCAAAAAATAGCTGAAAGCCGGTTATGAGCTAACAAGCGACGTCGTCCTGACCAAAGCTGTGCCAGACTCCCCAGCCCCGACTGGTGTGGCCATGTTCCAGAGGCTTGGGTCTGGTGCTGGTGGCAGTACGGGCGGAAGTGGTGGAGGAGGGACAGGTGTGGGTGGAGGAGAGAATACCGGAGGGAATGCCGGTGGTGGTGGTGGTGGTGGTGGAGGAGGCGTTGTCCAGCCAAGACCCACCGCTCCTCAATCTCCTGGTCCATACAACTATAACGAAGCTCTGCGCAAGACCATATTGTTTTATGAAGCGCAACGGGCTGGAAGACTTTCTGCCAAAAACCGAATCCCTTGGAGAAAAAGCGCTACTCTTCGCGACGGTGCGGAAACTGGAGTGGATCTCAGTGGTGGCTGGTACGATGCAGGAGATTTTGTTAAGTTCGGGCTTCCCATGGCGTCCAGTGTGACCGTGTTGACGTAGGGCCTACTCAAGTATAACGACGCGTATAAGGCAGCTGGTGAAATGAATAACATGTTAGACTGCATCAAATGGCCGTTGGACTACTTCATGAAAGCTCACTCGAGCAATTTCGAGCTCTATGTGTAGGTCAGGTGCCGTAAGAAAATCCTTTCACCAAAAACAAATGCCGTTTTAGTGCATGATTGAAATGCTGAAGACAAAAAAGCCATTATAATTTTTACATAATTAAACTTACTGACTGCTCATGTTTCCTCGTATTTTTACGCTACTTTCCCTTAATATTTAAGATTAGGATTCGATTTAAACCATACTCTCCCAATTGGAACAAGCAGAACAAGCATGACGACACTCTCCCCTCCAAAGAAATACACGGTTTCAAAACGAGAGGAAACGAAACGTAATAAATACATGAGCACTGTATGCTATTGCTTGTTTGTAGTCCTTTGCTCTCTCTCTCCAGCATTAAGAACTCCACCCGACTACCCATAACAACATCAAAGTAAACTAATATGGCTATCAGTCTTACATGAGGAGTATTTTTATCCGATGGGGTCTTTTCCACAAAACCTCTGGTTGCTCCTTTATAAATACACCCTAGGTTGGGGATGGTGTTGGGGACTGGGGCAGACCAGAGGATATGACCATGGCGCGGCCAGCACTCAAAATTACAGCTCAGAGGCCTGGATCTGATGTTGCCGCTGAAACAGCAGCTGCTTTGGCTGCAGGCCCAATCGCTTTCCGGAAGTCCAATCTTGCGTATTCCAAGCAGTTACTGGCGCACGCCAAAGGGCTATACGAATTCGCTCGCACATACCTGGGCAAGTACAGTGACTCTATCCCAAGGGCAGCAAAATTTTACAAGTCTGGTGGCTACAAGGACGAACTCGTATGGGGGGCTGCTTGGCTGTACAGGTAATGGTATTTACGCAACGAAAATAGATTTACTTGTCAGAAATGCCAGTGACAACGCCAAACACTAGTCAGAGTGTTAGGAAAATGGACATTTTATGCGTTAAGACACGTTTGGACAGAGATAGCTTGAGTTTTCGTCAATTGAATAATAATTAAGTACAAGTTATGATGATAGGTGTCACTTTGACAATACGGAACAACTTGAAATAAAATTTAAGCGACGAGCGCTTTTCATTCGACTACAAATTTCGGAACTTTCGAAACGGGGGCAAGTGGTACGGAAATTCTTGGGAAAATATCCGGAACCCCCGAAAATTGTTGATTTTCCGAAATGCGAATAACCGTACCGAAAAATTCAGAATGAGAGAATTTCAGAGTGAGAAAATTTCAAGAAGAAAAAATATTAAGAATAATTTGGGTATCAGCGACCTTGCGTTCTGAAAATGTTTGTTCCATTCGCCCTTGGAAAGTTGCAGAAATACGGACCGGAGTGGAAAAGCGCCGTCAGTTAAAAAACAACTAGAGAATATAGAATCGAAAAACTGTTCAATGCGATATCATGGATCGATATCTGATTTAGCGACCGGTGAATTAACCAGGAGAGAGTCAGTTATATAAAAAAATATATTTTATAAGAAAAAATAAACAAACAAATGAAGTATTGCTTGAGTAAAGTTAAACTTAAGGTAAGTTCACTGACACCTTCCTGTAAACAGACAACGCGTGATATCCGAACACATCTCTTTAAGGCGGTCAAGCACACAACCATATTCCCCTGACTGTATTTTTATTCTCTCCTAAGCCACAAAATAGCAGCTGCCGGCATGCACACGGGCAACGCTGTTTTAGAAAGAGACGCTAGACATTAATGGCATGCTTATGTACTTTTCAGAGCTACTCGTGAGAACAAGTACCTTTACATCGCAGAGTCCCTGTACAAGAGATACTTTCTCAGTTCTTCCTGGGCTTTCTCTTGGGATGACAAAACTGCAGGGGTGCATTTGCTTCTTTATGGGCTGACGAAAAAACCGTCTTACGGTCAGGTGATTCAGCGGCATCTTTCCAATTGGCTGCCAGGTAAACCAATCTCAAAGAAGCTAAGATAAATACTTCTCTATATACTACATACTTTTCCCAACATTTGATTGACTTTAATAACTCCAATTCTGTAGGTGGCTCTATCAAACGGCCTTGCGTTCCGCGATGCCGGGAACGCTTTGCTGCCAATACAGCTTTCCTGGCGCTGTTAGCCGCTGACCTAGACCTCAACCCATTCCCCTATCGCCAGTTTGCGAGGAAGCAGATCCACTACATGCTTGGAGACAGCGGGCCCAGCTATGTCGTTGGTTTTGGGAAGAACTCTCCTCAAAGACCCCATCACCGTTCCAGCAGCTGCCCATCAGCCCCCGCGCGATGCGACTGGGGTAACTACCACAACGCTGGACCTAATGCGCATGTGCTGTATGGTGCATTAGTGGGGGGCCCTGATCGTTATGGCAAGTTCAAACATGATAGGACGGAAGTGAAGTACTCGGAGGTGGCAACGGATTACAATGCAGGATTCCATTTCGCTGTGGCCGGGCTAAGGCATCTGCAATTGGCATCAAGACGATAAGTCGTTGTGACCCTAGAAAGTGTGTACTGATTCTTAACCCTGATTACTGCTAATAGATAGGACTGGTGTTTGTAAAAACGGGCAGTCAATAAAATAAATCATAGAGCAACATTTCTTCAGGCTATCTAGTGTGTGGTTTACCAGTCATTGCATCTCGTAACCAACACAGTCGCTCAGTCGTTTTACTCAAGAGTCAGATACTACCAATGAAGGATATCAAATGCAAGCCTCTTTGAAAAAGCGCTTTTCGTATTATTAACCAACTCTTAAAGCTGCGATATGCTAAAAGCCACTACTATAAGGCTGGCAGTGTTACTGATTTGTTGGAGAACTAAATTAGGCTACTATAGGGAAGATATTTGGTTACAAACATTGTTTTTGTTATTTAAATGTTCAAAACGTAAAACAAAAGAGTTCTTTGTTTCACCAGCCAATAGTTCTCTGGTTAGCATATTAATAACAATAGGTGACGTCACTGATATCTTTGCTATAGAGTTTTAACTGAAACCAATTTATTCCGAAGGCATTACACGGTGTGGCATTTGTCAACTACACAGCGTGACACAATTGTTTAGCGGAGAATCGTCATTCTATAACGTCTATAACATGTTTCGAATTTTGCATCCAAAAATTTTAAGTCTTCCGCTGTCTTCGGAAAACAAGCTTGTATTTCGCTTCTCCAATCAGCAGAAGCAAGTCCTCCTTTGTTGAAACAACGATGGAGGGAATCCTAAGCTCTTTCATCTCTTATATATGTCAGTTCAACATTCGCACGTGTGCATTTCTTTTGCCTTTGCGTAGGGTTGATATATCAGACTTTCTTCAAAGCCGGTAGGCGAAATTGCAACCAGAAACTGCAAGGGACCGCATACGATAAACGCTGCCAACGTAGGATGTACAAGAGATCTGATCAGCCAAAAAAATGTATGAAGACAAGCAATAGACTGCAAGGCTGATACTACGCGAAAAACGTTTCGAGACACCAACATGACAAGAACCGATAAAGTAGGATCGCAACAGTGGACAGCCGTTTCGCCCTTCTTGGGGCTCGTCAGCACTGTGTAGCGAAGATATGTAACGCCAGCCCAAAAGCCAACGCACATAAATTGCAAAATGACCCGTGCACTATATCAAGTTCCGTACTTTGAACTC
>Ga0126339_10002201_pt1 | contig 13847 bp, 9 predicted proteins | sample OrbTmetagenome_2_FD_92532 | JGI IMG/M metagenome (GOLD analysis project Ga0126339, IMG submission 92532) | Coral microbial communities from Petempiche,Puerto Morelos, Mexico - Orbicella T R C metagenome | ecosystem: Host-associated > Invertebrates > Cnidaria > Coral | place: Petempiche,Puerto... | reverse complement strand
TGACCGATGTTCACGAGCCGGCCCAGTGCGCCCCCGTGGCCGAGGCCGTGGACGTGTTGCAGATCCCCGCCTTCCTGTGCCGTCAGACCGACCTGCTGGTGGCCGCCGCCAGGACCGGCGCGGTGGTCAACGTCAAGAAGGGGCAGTTCCTGGCCCCCTGGGACATGACCAACGTTGTCGCCAAGCTGGATGGGTCGGGCAACGACAAGGTGCTGGTGACCGAACGCGGCGCCTCCTTCGGCTACAACACCCTGGTCACCGACATGCGCGGCCTGCCGATCATGGCGCGGCGGACCGGATGTCCGGTGGTGATGGACGCCACCCACGCGGTGCAGCAGCCGGGTGGCCAGGGCAGCGCCTCGGGCGGTCAGCGGGAGTTCGCCCCGGTGCTGGCCCGGGCCGCCGTGGCCGTGGGCGTGGCCGCCGTGTTCATCGAAACCCACCCGGATCCGGACCAGGCGCCGTCCGACGGCCCGAATATGATCCCGCTGCGGGACATGCCCGCGCTGCTGGAGGTGCTGTGCGCGCTCGACCGGGTGGCCAAGGCCAGTCCCCTCTGTCTTTAAGGGAGCATCTGTCTTTAAAGGTTCATCGCCCGACTGACCGGCACCGTCGGAAGATCGGGCCCCGCCACAGTGACCGCCTCATCTTTTCTTGCCCCACTCCGACCAAGACGGGAGACCGACAACATGGCCGCGATCATCGACATCAATGCCCGTGAAATCCTCGATTCCCGGGGCAACCCGACCGTGGAAGTGGATGTGGTGCTGGAGACCGGCGCCATGGGCCGCGCCGCCGTGCCTTCCGGCGCCTCCACCGGTGTGCACGAGGCCGTCGAGTTGCGCGACGGCGACAAGGCCCGCTACGGCGGCAAGGGCGTGCTGCGCGCCGTCGAGGCCGTCAACGGTGAGATCTTCAACGCCCTGTCGGGCATGGAGGCCGAGGAGCAGCGGCTCGTCGACCAGACCATGATCGATCTGGACGGCACCCCCAACAAGGGCCGCCTGGGCGCCAACGCCATCCTCGGCGTCTCGCTGGCCACCGCCAAGGCGGCCGCCGAGGAAGCTGGCCTGCCGCTCTACCGCTACATCGGCGGCGCCTTCGCCCACGCCCTGCCGGTGCCGATGATGAACATCGTTAACGGCGGCCAGCACGCCGACAACCCCATCGACATCCAGGAGTTCATGGTGATGCCGGTCTCGGCGGCCAGCATCGCCGACGGCGTGCGCATGGGTGCCGAGGTGTTCCACGCGCTCAAGAAGCAGCTCAAGGACGCCGGCCACAACACCAATGTCGGCGACGAGGGCGGCTTCGCCCCCGGCCTGTCCAGCGCCGACGAGGCCCTGGGCTTCATCATGAAGGCCATCGAGGCGGCCGGCTACAAGCCCGGCGACGACATCATGTTGGCGCTGGACGCGGCCTCCAGCGAGTTCTTCAAGGACGGCCAGTACAAACTGGAAGGCGAGGGCAAGACCCTGGATGCCGCCGGCATCGTTGACTACTACGCCGACCTCTGCGCCCGCTACCCGATCCTGTCCATCGAGGACGGCTGCGCCGAGGACGACTGGGACGGCTGGAAGCTGCTGACCGAGCGTCTGGGGGGCACGGTCCAGCTTGTGGGCGACGACCTGTTCGTCACCAACCCGGCGCGCTTGGCCGACGGAATCAAGAAGGGTGTCGGCAACTCCATCCTGGTCAAGGTCAACCAGATCGGCAGCCTGACCGAGACCCTGCACGCCGTCGAGATGGCCCACAAGGCCAACTACACCGCCGTGCTGTCGCATCGCTCCGGCGAGACCGAGGACAGCACCATCGCCGACATCGCCGTGGCCACCAACTGCGGCCAGATCAAGACCGGCTCGCTGTCGCGCTCCGACCGCATGGCCAAGTACAACCAGCTCATCCGCATCGAGGAAGAACTGGGTCCGCAGGCCGTCTACGCCGGCCGGAGCGTGCTGCGGGGGTAAGTTCGCGTTCGAAGCCCTTGGGGCTTGAACCGCGACGGGGCGGCGTTCGAAAGGACGCCGCCTTTTTTCGTGTCAAACGCTTTTCACAGACGTTTTTCGTCGGCCAAACTCTCGTCCCATGTTCGCGCGTTCAACCCAGCCCCCAAACCTAGCCCCAGGACCCTCCGTCATGTTCCTTGATTCGTTTCATACACTTCGCAAAGGCAAGGTGCCCCTGACGGTCACGGCCTACATGGCTCTGCTCGACACCCATGTGGGACGAAACCTCGCACCCCGCGCTGCGGCGCTGCGGGCGGTCTTCCAGGCGATCGACGAGGTGCACGCCTTGGGGGCTGTCGTGCGCGGGAACCTTGCCACCATGGCCTCCAACCTGCACGTCGGGCCCTTCGGCCCCGGTGACGCGACGTTCGCGGGTCGCCGCGCCGAGCGCCTGACGGAGATCCGGAGCTGGACCGACGGCGATGACGACGACCCGACGGAGCGCGCGCGACTGTTGGAGACGTTGTCCACTGCCCCAGTGGACACCAACCCCGACGACCTGACCCGCCGCGCGGTCCTGCTGAACGGGTTGCGGGCCCTGGCCGCGCTATGGCCCGACGATGCCAACGTCCGACAGAGTCTGGCCGATAACTTGGTCCTCGCTCAAGGCCGTGCCCTGGCGCGCAACGACCTGTCCATCGCCGACGCCTTGTTGGATGACGTGCGGCGTGTGGTTGCCGAGGGACCGGACAGTTCCAAGACGCGCGCGACGCTGGCTTCCGCCGTGGCCTCGGCCCTGGCCGACACCATCAGTCGCGAGGATCCGGGTCGCGCGGACGCTCTGCTGACCGAAGTTCAGGCGTTGGCAACCAGATATCCTGACGACAAGACGATGCGACGAGATGTCATGGGCGCCCTCATGGCGCCCATTATGAACCTGGACAAGGACCTGGACCTCCCTCGACTGACGCCCCTGATGGAGGCTCTGCGCGCGTTTGTGAACGCCGACCCCGACGACGCATTTGCTCGAAAAGCCCTCGTCGCTGCATTGACCCGGACGACGGAAGAAGCGTCCGAGCAGACGGACTGGACTCGCTATGATGCGGCAGTGGGTGAGTTGCGGACGTTGACCGCCACGATCCCAGACGACCTCTCACCTCGTCGAGGTTTGGCGACCGCGTTCTCGACCGGCATGCTGTGGGCAGCCAAGCAGGATGATCGCGCCCGCGCCGAAACCTGCCTGGCGGAGGCCCGTGCCCTCATCGACGCCTACCCCGATGACGCCGGTGTGCGCGAGGTTCTCGAAACCATGTTGGCTTTCACCTTGCAAATCGCCGAAACGCGCAATGATCGGGCCTTGAAACAGGTGGCGCGGTCGACCCTTGAGGCCCTGGCCGCCAGCTACCCCGATGATCCAACCATTCGCAAACTGATTGAAAATGGACTGATTAACCCCTCAGGTGATGCCGGCGCGGGCAACGAGGCGTCTTCCGAGACCGTCTCGTTGGCCGACCTGAGGGACAAGGCCCGTGCCCACCCCGATGACTCTGAGGCTCGCGACGCCCTGGCCCGGTCCCTGTTCGACGCCGTGACCGATGCGCGTAATGAGACCGATCCGACTCACCGCGATGCTTTTCTCAAGGAACTAAAGGACTTGGCCGCCGCTTGGCCCGAGGACGCGGCGGTGCGCCGACACCTTGCGACGACGCTTGCGTACGCGTTGCGGCTCGCCGCCAAGCGTGACGACGCCAAAGGGCGAAATGCCCTGTTGCAGGAGCTTCGTACTCTGGGCGCACAGTCTCCCAAAGATGCCGCGGTGCGGGAGGTCCTCGCGGATGGATTGCACGTTTCCCTGGTGCAGGACGCCCAGCGGAACGATCACCCCAACAGCGCGGCCCTGCTCACCGAGTTGCGTACCCTGGCCCACGCGCATCCTGAAGATGCAAACGTGCGGTCCGAACTTGCCGCAGCCCTGATGCACTCCATTTCTCCCAGGGACGAGCCGAACCTGGACGGCGACGACGGTTTGCTGACGGACCTGGGCGCCCTAGCCGACTCTCATCCCGACGAGCCAGCGCTAAGGCTCGGACTGGCGCAAGGGTTGTTCAGGGCTTGTGATCTCGCTTTGAACCGGAGCGATCCCCGTCGCGCCTTGCGCTTGGCGAAGGACCTGGTCAGCTTGGTCACAGCGCACCCCAAACATGTGGAGTTGGTGAATCTTACAGCGCTGGCAATCAGCAGTATGTTGGTTGCGCGGGTACCCCGTGTGCTTCAGAGTCATGTCGATAAGCAGGACAACGAATTGTTCGAGGCGTTTGGTCGGTTCTTCGAGGATCCCAACGTGTTGAACCTGTATGCTTTGCACTTTGTCCATGCTCTGAACCCCGATCATCGGGATACGGTGCCCGCGCGTCAGGATGATCATCTCAAGCGACTGCGCGACATGGCGAACAAGCACGCCGATATCGTCGATCTCCAGGAAAAACTCATTATCGGCTTGGCCTATCGCCTGCTGACCGCCCGTCGGAACGGCGAGCCGGCGGCGACGCTCGACGCGCTGACCAAGGAACTGAACCCGCTGCTACCCAAGGCATCGGAGGACACCCGATCGATGGTCAGGGAGCGGATGGGGCTATGATGCCGGCCGGTCTTGATCCTGACTCATCAGGATCAAGTCGGTCGTCCGACAAAAGATGTCACGTCTTTTGTCGGACGGTATGACATCCCGATTCAGAGGAGTCACTTGAAGGTCATGTACCACGTGACGTTTGATCTGACTCAAGGAGCAGGATTGCCAAATTGGGGAGACTATGACTCCGTCGTGTCGCATAATTTGGGGTGCGGCCTGCCACGGACACTCTAGATATCCGATGACCGGCTTATCCCCCTGGTTCCGGCGACCGCATGATGATGGTGTCCCCTGGGCGAGGACTGCGCTCCATCCTGTGCTAACCTGAAACAGGGGGATAAGCCTTTCCGATGAAATGGGCGCGGCAGCGTTGCGGGCGTATGCTATCGCCAGCGCCCTGGACAGATTGAGCCGGGCGGACGCGGTGTCTCGTCGGGATGGACCGCCAGACGCTCCGGGACTGTGGTCATCGCTTTGACAAGCATGGCGCGGCGGGGCTATCGGATCGCAAACCGCCGGAGCGGCGCACGGGACGGGCGCCGCCCTCGTCGTGTCCGCGGTCAACGCCGAGGCGATGACCCAACCTGGCCGAGAACTCCAGAACCGTGCCGGCAGACATTGGGCGAGGGGCTGTTCGATGTCTTTATTTTTAATTGTATAAAATCACTCATTCTATCCAAAATTTTACCCGACTCGCGCCGCCCACTCTTTTTGAGGATTGTTCTCGAAGGAAATCATGGAATAGATGATGTGTCCGTCCCCAACGAACGCATTGTCCGGACACATCAACTCTCCAGGCGGGCACCAATCTCTCTGTCTCTAAAAGCAGTCTCTGGACTACAGTGCGCGATTTTGTTGTGCCTCGAGAGGGATTTTCCTCTCGAATTGGCGAAAAGCGGTCCCGGTCCAGCATCCGCCGCAGAACCTCATTGACTCGGCCGCTCCGACTTCTAAGGATACTCTTCGTGCCCATGATCTGGGCGCATGCGTTTCGACGATGAAAATACCGGCAAAGCTGGCCGGATGGGCACCACACGCCTCACGCTCCCGGACGGGTTCGCCCGGGGCGGAGGCGTTTTTTTGTTTCGCGGCCATGTTCCGGCCGTCAGGAGGAGACAACCCCGTGGCGGGACGACGCGCGTGATCCAGGCCCCCGGCACAGAGAGCGGACCGGTGCACCCGGTCGGCCTGCTGTACTCGACCACCGGCACCTATGCCGCCATCGGGCGCGATGCGTTGGATGGTGCGCTGATGGCGGTGGACGAGGTCAACGCCGACCCCGCTTTCGCCTTCGCGTTCGCCCCGGCGGCGGCCGACCCCGGTGGCGTCACCGAGGCCTATCACCGCGCCTGCGCGGCCATGCTGCGCGATGCCGGCTGCCGCCATGTCCTCGGCACCATCACCTCGCTGAGCCGCAAAGAGGTGCTGCCGATCATCGAAAAGCACGATGCGCTCTTGTGGTACGTCTGCCCCTACGAGGGCTTCGAGTGCAGCGAGCATATCCTCTATCTCGGGGCCAGTCCCAACCAGCACATCGTTCCCCTGTTCGCCCATGTCCTGCCGCGCTATGGCCGGCGTGGCTACCTGACCGGCTCCAACTACATCTGGGGCTGGGAGACCAACCGTATCGCCCGCGAGTTGATCCTGGCCAATGGCGGCGAGGTGGTCGCCGAGCGCTACCTGCCCATGGGCTCGCAAGACGTCGGGCGCCTGATCGCCGAGATCCGCGACAAGCGGCCGGATTTCATACTGAACACCCTTATGGGTCCGTCCAGCTACGCCTTCTTCCGCGCCTATGCCGCGCTGGCGGTCGAAGACCCAGCGTTCCGCCCTGAGCGCCGCCCCGTCGTAAGCTGCAATCTGACGGAATGCGAGCTGGATCTGGTCGGCCCGGCCGGTGCCGGGCACCTGTCCACCGCGATCTGGTTCGACGACGAATCGACCCCGGCCGCGCGGGCCTTCCGAACCCGCGCGGCGGCACGTTTCGGCGTTGCGCGGCGCTGCTCCGCCAACTTCGTCAATGCCTACGTCGCCATCCATCTTCTGGCGCGTGCTATCGGGGCCAACGGCGGCAGCGCCGCCCCGGCAGCGGTGCGCGACTGGGTCTGTCGCAACACCCTGGATACGCCGCTCGGGCCGCTGTCGGTGGACGCCGAGACCCAGCATACGCCGCAGGTGCCGCGCCTCGCCCGCATCCGTGCCGAGGGCGGGTTTGAAATCCTGACGCGGGCGGCGGCGCCGGTGGCCCCCGATCCGTATCTCGTCACGCTGGACGCCGCCCGATTGACCCGGCCGGCCGACCTGCCGCCGGCCCTGCGTCCCTTCGGCGCCACGTCCCGACCCCCGTTGCGCGTGGTGACGCGATGAGCGGGCGGCGCGCACCTCTGCCCAACTTCGCCGGTGCCCGCGCGCTGGTGTTGCATCGGTCTTCGCCGCAGATCGAGCCGTTGACCCGTCAGCTCACGCGCATCGGCCTGAGCGTCGTCACCGTCTGGCCCGACCTGACCGAAGCGCAGGTGGCGGGCGCCGACGTCGTGTTTTTCGATGGCGACATGTGCTTCGACGGGCAATTCCCATGGCCGGTCGGTGAACCGCCGGTGCCGTTGATCGCGCTCGCCGCTTCCGAGGCGCCGGGCCGGCTGGAATGGATGCTGGCGCAGGGCATCTGCGCCCACCTGCCGAAGCCGGTCGGCGCTGGCGGGGTGTTCAGTGCCCTGGTTCTGGCGAACCACGCCTTTGCCCAGCGCCGCGCCCTGACCGACGAGGCCGCCGGCCTGCGCGACCGCCTGCGGCGCCGGCCCCAGGTGGCGCGGGCGCTGATGCGGCTGATGGCCGAGGAAGGCCTGGATCAGGACGCCGCCTACCGCGCCTTGCGGGCCGCCGCCATGCACGAGCGGCGCAGCATCGAGGACTACTGCACGGCCTTGCTGGCGGCGGACGGTGATGCGGGCACACGGGCGCCGATGCCGGCGCCCGGCGGACAGGCAAAGGGGAGCCGATGAGCGTCCTGCGGCAACTGGTGCGGCGCAAGCTGGCGCTGTTCGGACTGGTGATCATCACCGTGGTGGTGGGGGCGGCTGTGCTGTCGCCCTGGATCACGCCCTACGCGCCCAGCGAGCAGATGTTCGACGGCCTCACCCTGGAGGGCGCGCCGCTGCCGCCAAGCGCGCGGTTCTGGCTGGGGACCGACCTGTTGGGGCGGGACCTGCTGTCGCGCCTGATCGAAGGCGCGCGCACCTCGCTGGTGATCGGCGTGGTCGCCAACGGCGCCGCCGTGCTGATCGGTACCCTGGTGGGGGTGACCGCCGGCTTCTTCGGCGGCTGGATCGGCGCCATCCTGATGCGCTTCACCGACCTGATGATGGCCTTCCCGGCCCTGCTGCTGGCGATCGTGCTGGCGGCGCTGTTCACGCCGTCGCTGTGGATCGTCGCTCTGGTGATCGCGATGGTGAACTGGGTGCAGGTGGCCCGGGTCATCTACACCGAGACCCGCTCGCTGGCGGAGCGCGATTTCATCGAAGCCGAGTGGGGCATCGGCGCCGGCCGCGCGCGCATCCTGGTCCGCCACATGATCCCGCATCTGGTGTCGACCATGGTGGTGTGGGGCACGCTGGGCATTGCCACCACGGTGCTGCTGGAGGCGACGCTGTCGTACCTGGGGGTCGGTGTGCAGCCGCCGACCCCAAGCTGGGGCAACATCATCTTCGAGAACCAGACCTATTTCACCAGCGCGCCCTGGCTGGTGTTCTTCCCCGGCATCGCCATCATCTTGCTGGCGCTGTCCTTCAACCTGGTCGGCGACGCCCTGCGCGACATCCTCGACCCGACGCAGAAGGGGCGCCACTGACATGGCCGCGTACATCGCCCGCCGCCTGCTTCAGGCCGTCCTGATCCTGATCGGGGTGAGCTTCGTCACCTTCGTGCTGCTCTATCTGGTGCCGGCCGATCCGGCGCGGCAGATCGCGGGGCGCAGCGCCACCGCCGAGACGGTCGCCAACATCCGCGCGCAGCTTGGCCTGGACCAGCCGTTCTATGTCCAGTACGGGCGCTATTTCACCAACATGCTTCAGGGCGACCTGGGCCGGTCCTACCTGCAGAAGACCGAGGTCGCCGAACTGATCGCGGCGCGGCTGCCGGCCACGCTGCAACTGATGGCCGGCGCCCTGTTCTTCGAACTGCTGCTCGGCCTGACCACCGGTATTGTCGCCGCCCTGAAGCGCGGCACGGCGGTGGACAACGCCCTGATGGTGGGCTCGTTCATCGGCGTCTCGGCCCCTCAGTTCGTTGTCGGTATCCTGCTGTTGTACGTGTTCGCGGTTCAACTCGATTGGTTCCCAATCGGCGGCTACGGCACCCTGGCCCATCTGGTGCTGCCGGCCATCACCTTGGGAATCCTCGGGGCTGGCTGGTACTCGCGCATGATGCGCTCGTCGATGCTCGACGTGCTACGCCAGGACTACATCCGCACCGCCCGCGCCAAGGGCCTGGACCGGGTGCGCATCGTGGTGCGGCACGCCCTGCCCAACGCCGTCCTCCCGGTCATCGCCATGATCGGCATCGACATCGGCCTGTTCATGAGCGGCATCGTCGTCGTGGAGTCCGTGTTCGGCTGGCCGGGCATCGGCCAACTCGCCTGGCAGGCCATCCAGCGGGTCGACATTCCGATCATCATGGGAGTCACGCTGGTCTCGGCGGTGGCGATCGTGCTCGGCAACCTGCTGGCCGACTTGATCGCGCCGTTCATCGACCCGCGTATCAAGCTGCGCTGAGCCTCCGAGCCCAGCGTTGGAAACACCTCAAACCACCGAACAGGAGAGTGACGCATGAGGTTTCATTGGAAGACGCTGCTGGGCGCCACCGCCCTGGTGACCACGGGACTGGCCGGAGCCGGCCTCGCGACCCTGGCCCTGGACCCGACCACCGCGCGGGCCGAGGAGGTCACGCGCGGCGGCACCATGACGGTGACCTACAAGGATGACGTCTCCACCCTGGATCCGGCCATTGGCTACGACTGGCAGAACTGGTCCATGATCAAGAGCCTGTTCGATGGCCTGATGGACTACGCGCCGGGCACCACCGATCTGGTGACCGACCTGGCGGAGAGCTATACGGTCTCCGAGGACGGCTTGACCTACACGTTCAAGCTCCGCGAGGGCGTGCTGTTCCATAACGGCCGCGCGATGACGGCCGCCGACGTCAAGTACTCGCTGGACCGGGTCGTCAATCCGGAGACGCAGAGCCCGGGTGCTGGCTTCTTCGACAGCATCGCGGGTTTCGAGGCCGCCAGCGCGGGCGAGGCCGAGGGCCTGGCGGGCATCGAGGTGGTCGATGACCATACCGTCCGCTTCACGCTGTCCCGCCCCGACGCGCCGTTCCTGCACAAGCTGGCGCTCAACTTCGCACACGTGGTGCCGAAGGAGGCGGTCGAGGAATGGGGCGCGGATTTCGGCAAGCACCCGGTTGGCACCGGCGCCTTCAAGCTGGCGGAGTGGACCCTGGGCCAACGCGTGGTGTTCGAGCGCAACGCGGACTACTACCAGGCGGGCGTTCCGCGCCTGGACAGCATCGTCTTCGAGGTCGGCCAGGAACCCATCGTCGCCACCCTGCGCTTGCAGCGCGGTGAGGTGGACATCGCCGGCGACGGCATTCCGCCGGCCAAGTTCCTGGAGATCACCCAGGACCCGCAGTACGCCGACTTCATCGTGAAGGGCAACCAGCTTCACACCGGCTACATCACCCTGAACACCCAGATGGCGCCCTTCGATACCCCGGCGGTGCGCCAGGCCGTCAACATGGCCATCAACAAGGACCGCATCGTTCGCATCATCAACGGCCGCGCCGTTCCGGCCAACCAGCCGCTGCCGCCGCTGATGCCGGGTTACGCCGAGGACTATGCGGGCTATGCCTTCGATCCCGCGGCGGCCAAGGCGCTGCTGGCCGAGGCCGGGCTGGCCGACGGTTTCGAGACCGAGTTGTATGTCGCCAACACCGACCCGCAGCCGCGCATCGCCCAGGCCATCCAGCAGGACCTGGCCGAGATCGGCATCCGCGCGTCGATCAAGTCGCTGGCCCAGTCCAACGTCATCGCCGCCGGCGGCGAGGCCGACCAGGCGCCCATGATCTGGTCCGGTGGCATGGCCTGGATCGCCGACTTCCCGGATCCGTCCAACTTCTATGGCCCCATCCTCGGCTGTGGTGGTGCCGTGCCGGGCGGCTGGAACTGGGCCTGGTACTGCAACGCCGAGCTGGACGCCATGGCCACCGAGGCCGACAGCATGGCCGATCCGGCCCAGGCCGACGCCCGCATCGCCCTGTGGCGCGACGTCTATCTGGCCGTCATGGAAGACGCCCCCTGGGTGCCGGTGTTCAACGAGCAGCGCTACACGCTGCGCGCGCCCACCCTGGGTGGCGACGACGCCCTGTTCGTCGACCCCGTCCACGTTCCCGTCCACTACGATTATGTGTATCGAACCGATGTGCAATAACGCCCCTGCCTATACCATCCACGGCGTCCACCATCATTGCGGCTGGGATCGCGCGATCCCACCCGCCGCGACGGTGGCGCCGGGGACCACCTTGACGGTCGAGTGCCTCGATGCCTCGGGCGGTCAGTTGAGCCGGGAAAGCACCGTCGCCGACGTGCCCAACCTGGACTTCAGCCGCATCAATCCGGTGACCGGCCCCATCTTCGTGGATGGGGCCGAGCCCGGGGACGCGCTCAAGATCACCATCGAGAGCTTCCGTCCGTCCGGTTTCGGCTGGACCGCCAACATTCCCGGTTTCGGGCTGCTGGCGGACCAGTTCAAGACGCCGGCTCTACACCTGTGGTCCTACGACGCGGACACCCTGGCCCCCGCCTTGTTCTCCAAGATGGCCCGGGTGCCGCTGAAGCCGTTCGCCGGGACCATCGGGTTGGCGCCGGGGGCGCCGGGACCGCACTCCGTGGTGCCGCCGCGCAACGTCGGCGGCAACATGGACATCCGCGACATCGCCGCCGGCACCACCCTGTGGTTGCCGGTGGAGGTGCCGGGGGCGCTGTTCTCCATCGGCGACACTCACGCCGCCCAGGGTGATGGCGAGGTCTGCGGCACGGCCATCGAAAGCCCGATGGACGTCACGGTCACGCTCGACGTGGTCAAGGGCGGGGCGCCGAAGATGCCGCGCTTCAGCACCCCGGGGCCGGTGACGCGCCATCTGGACGCGGCCGGCTACGAGGTCACCACCGGCATCGGTTCGGACCTGATGGAGGGCGCGCGTGCCGCGTTGTCGCAGATGGTCGACTGGCTGGCCAAGACCCAGGGCATGGACCCGCTCGATGCCTACATGCTGTGTTCGGTGTGCGGGGATCTGCGCATCAGTGAGATCGTCGACCAGCCGAACTGGGTGGTGTCGTTCTACTTCCCGCGCGTGGTGCTGTCCTAGTGAGACCCCGGCGGCGGGGGCGCGCCTCCGTCGCCGGTCCTTTTTTTGGATGTTCTTTTCCTCTCTCCTTTTTTCCAAGCGTCGGGCGGGACCATGACCAGCGAGCGGCAACAGGACAATGACGCGGCGGCATGCCCGGTGCTGATGGTGCGGGGTTTGCGCACCCAGGTGGCGACACCCCAAGGCCCGAAGATCGTGGTCGACGGCCTCGACCTCGACCTGTATCCCGGCGAGGTGCTGTGCATCGCCGGCGAGAGCGGCAGCGGCAAGTCCATGACCTCGCTGTCCATCATGGGTCTGCTGCCGCAGCCGATGGCGCGGGTCGCCGGCGGCTCGGTCAAGCTGGACGGGCGCGAACTGATCGGCTTGGGCGAGCGCCAGATGCGCGCCCTGCGCGGTGCCGAGATCTCCATGATCTTCCAGGAGCCGATGACCTCGCTGAATCCGGTGCTGACCATCGGCCGCCAGATCACCGAGGCCATCGAGGCCCACCGCCCCCTCGGTCGCGCCGAGGCCCGCGCCAAGGCCATCGAGGCGCTGGAGGCGGTGCGCATTCCCGAGGCGGTGCGGCGCCTCAAGCAATACCCCCATGAGATGTCCGGCGGCATGCGCCAGCGCGTCATGATCGCCATGGCGATGGCCTGCGGCCCCAAGGTGCTGATCGCCGACGAGCCGACCACGGCGCTCGACGTCACCATCCAGGCTCAGATCCTGGAACTGATGCGCGACCTGCGGCGCGAGTCGAACACGGCCATCATCCTCATCACCCACGACATGGGGGTGGTGGCCGAGATGGCCGATCGCGTCATCGTCATGAACCAGGGCAAGGTGGTGGACAGCGGTCCGGTGCTGGACATCTTCGAGCGTCCGCACGCGGCCTACACCCGTGAACTGCTGGCCGCCGTGCCGCGGCTGGGCGCGCATGCCGGCCACGACGGACCGGCGCGCGGCCGGCCGGTCGAGGCAATGCCCGCCCCGTCTTCCGGGACGCCCCCCGCAACGACCGCGCCGGTCGTTCAGGTGCGGGACCTGACGGTGCGCTTCGACATCACCGGCGGTCTGCTGCAACAGGTGGTCCATCGCGTGCATGCGGTCGAGGGCGTGTCCTTCGACCTCGCCCCGCGTGAGACCCTGGCGATCGTGGGCGAGAGCGGCTGTGGCAAGTCCACCACCGGCAAGGCACTGATGAACCTGATCCCCTGGACGGGCAAGGTCGTCATCGACGGCACCGCCACCCACGGTCTGAGCCGGCGCGCCATGCGTCCGGTACGCCGCCATATCCACATGGTGTTTCAGGATCCGTATGCATCGCTCGATCCGCGCATGACGGTGGGCGACCTGGTGGCCGAACCGCTGGTCATCCATGGCCTCGCCAGCGGTCGCGATCTGGACGACCGGGTGGCCGAGCTGTTCCGCCGCGTCCGGCTGGAACCGGAGCAGCGCCATCGCTATCCGCACGAGTTCTCCGGCGGTCAGCGCCAGCGCATCTGCATCGCCCGCGCCCTCGGGCTGTCGCCGCGGGTGATCGTGGCCGACGAGTCGGTCTCGGCGCTGGATGTGTCGGTGCAGGCGCAGGTCCTCGACCTGATGCAGGAACTCCAGGACGAACTGGGGCTGTCCTACCTGTTCATCTCCCATGACATGGCGGTGGTGGAGCAGATCAGCCACCGCGTCGCCGTCATGTACATGGGCCGGATCGTCGAGATCGGCCGCCGCCGCGATGTCTTCGACACCCCGCGCCATCCCTATACCCAGAAGCTGTTGCAAGCGGTGCCGAGGCCGGATCCGCGCCACCGGCGCGACCATTTCCGCAAGCTGGACGGCGAGATCCCCAGTCCCGTGCGACCGCT
>Ga0126339_10002200_pt1 | contig 13849 bp, 6 predicted proteins | sample OrbTmetagenome_2_FD_92532 | JGI IMG/M metagenome (GOLD analysis project Ga0126339, IMG submission 92532) | Coral microbial communities from Petempiche,Puerto Morelos, Mexico - Orbicella T R C metagenome | ecosystem: Host-associated > Invertebrates > Cnidaria > Coral | place: Petempiche,Puerto... | reverse complement strand
TCTGTCTTCAAATCTAGCTGGCTTACCAGTCTGGCACTTATCTGGAATGGGATGCTTTTACTCAGAGGATTTAACTTACTGGTGCCCATTAATGTCCCTTGATGGGGAGCGGCACGTGAGAGTAAAGTGTCTTGCCCAAGAACTCAACACAATGAACATGAACAGGGCTTTTCATCTACTGTTAGGAAAGGTTTCATTTAGTGGCATCCTTCCAATAGGCACTCCTTTTGTAGTTAGCGCTCCCCATCGATTGCTGCTTTTTTAATAAGCGCTTTTATTCCAATAAGTGCCTTGTTCCAATAAGCGTCCCTATAGTGAACTCAAGGTGATATTTAAGACACTGATATGGAACACACTGAGTAGACAAATGTATTATGAAGTCTCCTTTCTTATCTGAACATAATATTGAAAATGATCTATCTATCAGAGCTGTTATTGTTACAGTTTTTGAGTTAAAGCAGCTGTTGTTTTTTGTAAGTCATTCTAACACATTCAGACCGCTATGTTTAAAATGAAATAAGTGCTCTGTTCCTGGTAAGTGTCCCCCCTCCAATAAATGCCCTCCCTGGAGCCACCGCAAGTAAATAAGGTCTCCAGGCACTTAATCAAATCATTACTAACAGTATCTATTGACACTGTAACAAACTAAGGTGAAATTCAGGTTAATTGAAAAACTTGAAATGTATAGATACACGCAAGTTCTTGAATTCCTTTTTAATAAATTTAAGTGCAGAAGTATCGATTTCTACCTGTATCAGTATTTAACTTTACAATGTATGTGGGTCTGTTTTTAACTTACTGGTATATCTACACTGAACATGTACAAAAAGAAAGATACATGTAGGTAAATTTGATGTCTGACCTGAGATCAATGCCACCTGTTGATACACAAAGCTTAAAATGATAAATGCAATCATTGTAAGATAACATGTTAGATATAATGTTTTGGCATTGTTGATATCATAACAAGTTTTATATGTTGTACTTGTCAAGTGAAGTAAAAAGTTTATTGGTTTACGTGAAACACAATTTCAATTCCATCTGTTTTCTTTTTGACACGTAAAGAAAGTCAATTGTTTGTGTATAATGTAGCTGATTGATATACGGAAGAAACTTAAGTACATTATCAGATAAGATGAATTTAAATTGAATTGAAATAATTGTTTTAAATTATGACAAGATAGTTTTTTTTATTAACAGCTGTCTAAAGCCTTTGTCTACCCACTGGGAAAGAAGCATAAGATTTTATCGTCATGAAATGTAATTACCCAAACCAGCAATTATGATTAAAACATGACAGAATACTGGTGAAAAAACAAATGTTTCAAGAGTATATATCAGTAGAGTGAAGTACTAACAGTAGTTGTTTTTGGGTTCTAAAGATATAAAGACATGCCTCAAGACCTTGGTATTAGTACCTTAAGGAGCTTTGACAACATGTTTAAGATATCACTATTTCTTTTACAGGCACTGGAAAAATTTCTGTATGAAGCCTCCTCATTATTAGCCAAGTTAGAGGAAATACAAGATGGATTAGCCCGAGAAGATTTTGCAGATACACTTGACGGTCTCAAAGATCAAATTAAACACAATCAGCATGTGAAGAAGTGGATTATCAAAGCTCCTGTGGAAGTCTTGCAAGAGGAGGGCGAGAAAATCCGCAACACAATCAAAAATCCAAGCCATAGGGATGATGGTGATAGTCTGACAGAAGAAGATGTGAAGAAAGGAGAACTTCAGATCAATGAGTTAGTGGAAGGGTTGCATTCAAAACGGCAAAAATTGAGAGAATTATGGAATCTACGGAAGCTAAAACTGGATCAGTGTTTTCAATATCGTGTGTTTCAACAAGATGCCGAAAAGGTAAAGAGGAAAAATAACTTGTAGATTTGTTTAAAAACTTGACTTCAGATGGGTATGAGTATGCTAATTTATATTGAAGTCAGGAGATAATTAAAGGAAATCCCTATAGGAAACCATTGCATGCTGCACAAAGTTGCACTAAATTTTTTATTGTTCAGTATCAGTTTTTCAGAAGGAACCAAATTATGGTTTATCAAATTTAACTGGCGACTTCACAGATAGATTTTTTCTGCCACTTTGTTTGAAGTTTGGCACAATTGAGTTACTGGCTCCATTATATCTTCTTTTTGTCATATATCTTTCAATTTGTTTTTGTTTTCAACTGGCTCAAAACACCTATTTGAAAAGTCTTGTTGACAAAATATTGGACAGGTATACAATCAAAAATATTATGTCATAACAATAACCTTCCTCAAACTTTTGCTGACTTCTTTTGAGAGACTTTTAGAATTTTGCTGGCTTAAGATTTTTACTTCTGGAATAGCAATTTTTTTTTGCCATAATTAATTAACAAATTGGAGATACAGTGTACATGAAAATTACATGTAGTGCACATATGTGCTGCTGATCAGTAGGGAGATATTATGTATGCCAACCAAGGGGTGCATTATGGCATTTGAAAGTAAGATGTCATTTTAAATTTGTGTCAGAAAAATAAGTCTAACTGTTTTACATGTATATTCTAACACAGTGGTTTTTATAACTCAGACAAAAATTCAAATTTTGAATTTAAATACTCAACTCCTTAGTTAAACTACTCTGGTAAAAGTTTTCATGGTCTGTGATGTTGCTTTCCACCAATGAAAGCGCTTTTGAACTTTTAGGATATTGGCGCTATATAAATATTTTATTATTATTATTAATGAACGTTGTTATGTTTGACATCACCTAACCCTTTCAATTCAACTCTCATGTGTATTAATATTAGTGGTCTACCTTTCAAGTGCATGGATAAAACCCAGTGTTTGACCATTCAATTGAAAGCCAGTGCTTTCATGTGGTACTGTTTATTATGTTGTACAAGGTGGTTCTAACTTTTTAGTCTGTGAATGAAACCCTAGTGTGTGGCCATTCAAATGAAAGCTATTGAGCCGTACTTTCATGTGGTACTGTTTATTATGCTGTACTAGGTGGTTCTGAGTGTTTAGTCTCTGGATACAACCAAAGTGTGAGACCATTCAAGTACAAGCTGTTGAGCAGTACTTTCATGTGGCTCTGTTTATGTTGCTGTACAAGGTGGTTCTAACTTTTAAGTCTGTGAATGAAACCCCAGTGTTTGGATGCCACCCTGCCGTGCTTTCATGTGATACTGTTTATTATGTAGGCTATACAAGGCACAAGGTGGCTCCAGCTTTTTAGTCTCTGGAAGAAATCCTAGTCAGTGGCCATTTTAATGAAATCTACAGTCTGAATTGAGCAGGACATTCTCATTAGGTTGTCATTGTTAAATTTAGCAGTCCTGTAGTGGAAGTAAAAAATCTTAAGTTAGTGGCTTCTTAAAGCAGTGTTTGTGTGCACGTGGCCATTCTAATGAATGTTGTTGAGCAGGGCTTTCTCATTAGGTTGTCTTTGTTGAATTTAGCACTCCTGGAAGTTTAAATCTTAAACAGCTTCTTAAATCAGTGATAACTCCAGCAATTGGCTGTATGGGTAGGTCATATGCAATCTGAGATTTAAGGGCTGTGTTTTTTTGTGTGTGTGTGTGATAGGGAGCCAAAATACGAGAACTATTTCTGGCTCCTCTGTCTTATCAAGATGACAAAGTGACTAAGTCTCTAAACTGTGAATTGGCTTTTTTTTGTTTACCATGAAAGATGATCTAGACCCCTTCCCTTTACATAAATGTGGACATTAAATTAAATTTCCATGGATGTCTGCAACTTCTTCCCACAAGTGTTTTTTACATTACATGTACATGTACAAATCCTTGACAGTAGATTGATTTGAATACAAAAATTCAAGGTCTTGGAATTCCTTGAAAATTGAATCTGGACTTGAAGAGAAAAGCTCTGTAGTGGAAAAAGTCAAATGGAAGACAGTTTAAGAAACATATTAAGAACTTTGACTTTATTTTCTATTTGGAATTGTGTTGTTTTTATAATATACAATAACACTGATTTTTTAACACTTCAACTTTAGCTTGTAAAATGTAGAAATCTTGTAGAAATCTATAATAATTGTGCATGTGAGTTGTAGTCTTGTACCGACACTTGCTCTGTTTTTGATGGTATCAGATGATCAGATGCCCATGGTCTTTAGTTTCCATTCATGTTTACAATATACCGGTACTTGATATTCAACTGTTGTAGCTATATATGTTGAAAATTGCCTGAGGCCTGCACCTGTAATTTGTTGTTTGCCAGCGAAATATTAGTGTGCGATAAGGTTTGTTGCCTGCAGCCAGTGTATACTAGCACCAAACATGTATTGAAACACCACCTTTGTTATGGTAATACTTTTGCTGTTTTAGAGCTGCTTAAGACTTGCCCATTTACATTGAAAAGAAAAAACCTTGGAATAAACTCTTCCTAATAAACTCCTCTTTTCACTAATGTGGAACCTAGTATATGCTTAAAAATTTATTATTGTATCTTAAATATACATACTGTATGCAAATCTCCATTGCTTCCTGTTGGGGAGTTAATTTTACTGGTAAACGAAAACCTTTTAGCGTTAAAGCACCTATTGCTTTGTGAATTAAAGTTTTTTTAATCATTGTGCTATGACACAGAAATTTGCTCTGTTGTAGAAAATTATTTGACCACACGTTAAAACAGTTGGTACAAACTGACCTTCGGTGTTACAAATCTGAATTTTGCTGATTACACAAAGATCTAAATCAAATCTCTTGCATCAATGGCCCTCAAAAAATGTACAAAATTGACATTTAAAGGTTTTTCTGGTTTTCCAAAAAATTCACTGGATAATTAAAGTGAATCCCACGGTTTATTTTACTTTTAGCATGGTTTTATCTCTTAGCAGGGGTGCTTTAGTTGTCAAAATTAGTAAATCCTGAAACAGATGCCACGTGCTTTTGTTTTTTGACAATGAATTAGCATGGTTTATTATCTTGGGGTTATCCTTTTGTAACTGCTAATCCACAGGATGGTTCAAAGCTTTTGTAAAAACCTACGGCATATCGGCATTCTAGCTTTAAATATCACTGGAATAGTTACAAGTAGACAATGCAACTTCAAAAGGGATCATTTCTTTTGGTCACAATTTGTACTTTGTTTGTCCAAAGTAAAATGCCATGTTTTGAGTTTTTAAATTAAAATAAGGAAAGATAGATTGTGACTAAGTTACTGATTTTGTCAATCTCTTTTATTTGTGATTCCTGTGGGTCGTTCTTGATTAATACTTGAGATAAGAACATTGCTTCAGAAATCTGTTTTGGTTTCACCATCACATTGATTTTAATTCATGTTTTGTGAGGCCAACTTTTTTTATTACCTTCTTCTTGAATGGCTTCAATAAAGCAGATAATTTCCTTTTTCTCCTCAAACCCCAGGACATTATTATTAAAGCTGTCAGAATAGGCTTTTTTCTTTGACTGGGCCGTTTATTAAAATCAATCAAAAGAGAGAGATTGTACACAAAGCAAAAAATTTGCAATTTTTTGAAAACAGACAGAGTTCATTAAAAATTTATTGGCCCAAGTCTGAGATCAGACAAGCAGTCTGCTAACCTGAACGACAGAGATTATTTATGGTGATTTTACCCTGAAGAGGGTTAGGAAGTCTAGGAATTGTTGCTCCATTGCAGCAGAAGTGTGTAATAGCAACCATTTGGTTAGTACACCGTCAAACACAGGGAATTCGTGTTAACTTATATTTAATGATTCTTACACGAAGGTTAAACTTGAGGGATCACAGGGTGGCTAATGCTAAACCAACCTGAATATTAAGAAGAAGAAGAAGATTAAGTTAGGAGTGCAAACTTAATAGGTGCTTTCTGTCACTTGAGGTGTTGTACGGAAAGAAGCTTGAAAAGTGGTGAATCTTCTGCATTGATTCCGCAGTCTAATTTTCATCTCTGCATGAGACACCCTTTGAGGTTATGCGATTGTTATTGGCACCAAATATTTTCCAAAGAAATGCTGGCTTAAAACCAAGCTCTTTTTCTTCTTCTACAAATCACAGTTATTAAAGTCCATGTCTGTGTAGTAAATGCAATTTTGGCGATAAGCATTGAGATCAATTAAAAATTTTATGCAAAAGTTCTATGAAAATGTAGGAGACACATCTTGTTTAAATTGAAGTATCGTTCCAACCTTTTATAAACTCTACTTTACCGAAGAATAAAATAAGCAATACATTTTTCCTTTGGTAGTTAGATTTTATTATTTGATGTTTGTTTAGACTGGAAATTCAAAGAGCTGTGCAATAATATTCATGTAGTACTGACATCAAATTTAACTTCCTTGATGGGAAACAGTTCAGGTGTGGTAAGGAATTATGTCTACTGAAAAAAGCCCTGTCACAGCTAATTCTGCTTGCCTTGTCATTGACATGGAAATGTAAATTTTATTTCAATGTTTGGCTTCCCATTGGTGCAAAAATTTGTCAGCACCTGTGCTAATAACATTTTTGGACGGGGTAGGTTTGTATTTGAATGCAATCAATATAATCCTGTATGACATCAATGGCAAAAAAGCGGTTTGACATGAGGATGTTCCTTGGTGCATTTTAAAATTACGTGTCTGTTAAAAAAAGCTAGCTGATATTGCTTGGGAAAAATATCTCTTTTTATTTCTCGTTCATGTTACAATTTGGTTGTCAGTGCATGCATCTCTTACATAGCAAAATGGTTCAGCTATCATGGATGTAAGTGTGGTCTAAATTAAAATATTATCATGAGAAGTGGATATATAAGATTGGTTAGGGCTCGTCAACTTTTATATTGAAACTGTCAATGTGAACAAATCATTTTTGAGGTTAGATCCAATATCTCTCTCTCAGTGTTGGTTTTCTCTGCCAATTTTTGTTGCAGATGCTGTTATGGATAAGGGAGAATCGGCAGGAGTTTTTGCTCAATTACACAGAAATTGGAAATGATACGACCTCGGCAGAAGAACTTGAGGACGAACATCAAAATTTTCAAAGTAGTTGCATGGTAAGTGAATTCAATTTCCAGCAATCAACTTGAAAAATTATATTTCAATGAAATGTTGTTGAACTTTGTGTTCAAAATATGCCAAAAGGATATTCAGCACTTGTAGTTTTAAGAGCTTGTCTGGATGTACAGATCTCCTTCTTAGAAATAGTCATCTATTATTTAGCTTAGGAGATCTTAAATGCTATTTTTCAGGCTCCTTTAGATTGAAAAGTTCTACTCTGTGGGCTGGCTTTTGAAATTTTCAAATCTTATGGGTTTTTTTACGAGTATGTGTATTTAATTACATATAAATAATATAGGGAATCCATGATTATCTCTCATGTCATCTTATTATGTTTTAGTTAAAGACACAAATTTCAAGGTTGTTTTTGTCTGTCCAAGTTTATTCAAATTGGATTTTCTTTTATACATGTTTCTTTATTCATTTGAGCTGAATTTCTGGTATTGCATTTAGTATGCACTACTCAGCACATGTGTAATATTGCTTCTTCATTTTTGTGAAAATATTGCCACATTGTTTTTACACTCTAGTGCAATTTTGTTATGTTTTGCGATTGAAAATTCACTGTGTTTATTTCCTGTTTTAGTAAGATAGACAAAGCATTTTGAATTGAACTTAATACGATTGGTCAAAATCATGCCATTAGAATAACAAATTCTAATGTTTTGAATTTGCATGACGTAGCTTGACACACCCTTGATATAATATCAAACCTACACTTGATTATATTCAAATACAATTTTGCAGGACTCTTTTCATCCATTAAAATTACTGTAATAATTGCTTGCAAATATAGAACAACTTTAGAAGGCCTAGACTGTATAATGTTACCTTTTGACCTAACTTCTTGTCTAAATACAGCTGTAAAACACAGCTATAAATTAGGCCATTTTTTCTGTGTAGATGCAATATATCTGGAAGGAAATGCAATATTGTTGTACTTGACTTAAAAGTTTTTTCCTTGTTTGGTAAACTTGAAGTGAATAATGTTTTATACCAATTGGTTTGGATGATTTTGATTGCATTCTTGTATCTGTTTCATTTATATTTAAGGAGCATATTTTTAAAAGCATTGTATTAAAGTTTAATTGCATGCAGTTTCAAGTGCTGAATTTCTTCAATTTCTGGTACCTGTTGCTTTAGTGTCAAAAATAGCATGATATTGCCAATATATCATAGGTTATCAGCATTAAGTGAAATATTAAGTTATTTTGTAAACATGACTTACATGTACATAGTAAGATAAGGTTGAAAGATGTTGCAGTTTATCTAGAAATGGAAGACGTTTTCAATATCGTTACAGGGCTATATTTAATGTTTTTACTGGTTATTAATTATCTTCCGTCCAGAAGTTGAACTTTGTTGCTGGTTTCTTTGACCTTGAAATAATGTTATTTTTAAGAGAATGGTACAATTTTAGAAAATTATGGGTTTCTTCGAAATTGCTCTAACTAACAAGGTTGAATGTGGTGGAATGAGTCAGTAAAAGAAACCTGTTTGTGTAAATAGCCCTTAAGAAAATCCACTTAAACTCTCAAGGCTTCAGCAGGATTTACAGGTGGCGCAGCAGCTTAAACACGAGCATGTTGTACTCTGTATTTAGTAATGCGTATTTGAGTTCTGGCTTGGTTCACCTTGTTTTGTTCTTGGGAAGGGCATGTTTAGTACCCTTACAGCACTCCACTGCACTCAGGAATATTGGCAAGTTCTTGGGATAGATTAGTGATCCACTTAGGGGACGTAGCAATTTGGCCAGTTACTTGATGCTAGGATAAACTGTAATAGTGTGAGCCATTTTGTTACGAGTGCAGACTTCAACAGGTAACAGGATTGAAATCCATACCCTGGCAAGACAATGCAAATGTTTCATTAAGGTATGATGCCACAAGGGGAAGGTCACTCCTCTTGCAGAAAAAGTAAGAAAAGAAAAAAAAAAACTTAAAATATACAGTAGCATCTTCTTACTGTAGCTAGCTGGACAGGCACAAAATTTTTACTAGGTGTTAGACTTAGTGTGCAGTGGCAAAGACATCTTGCCCTTGCATCATTTAACCTACAGTACAGTTATACATTTTACTTGACTTTCTTGTAATTTTCTTTCATGCTTGTAAAATGCACCACATTCTACATTTAGTAAATCTTTAACTAATTTATAATAATTTTAAGTCATCTGTAATGCAAGCTCTGAATTAAGTTTTCTTTACAACCTGGGGTACCTTCATATTGTCATAATAAAATGGAGTTTTCAATTCAACGAAGCATGATTTGCCGTTCAAAGAGTTAATAACTTGCATTGTTTCTGTAAAAGGAACCTTTCAAAATTAACAGTTGAAAGTGGCCAATTTTTAATTTTTTTTCAGTCTCAATTATTTTAAAATAGTGTTATTAGTGCTGTAAGAAAATTAAACTCCCAGTTTTTATTGGATAGAAAATTTATTTCAATGATACTCTCCTAATGATTAAAACATTTTGCAGTAATTCACAAAGGTGTAAGTTAAATTTGTAGCTTTAATTTACTCTTGGCAATGCTGTATTATCATGTAAATATAGAGTAAGAAAAGTGTCGATTTCACGTCCTAGCAGTTGACATTGTAAAAATGCAGGTAGTAGTTTCCTGTAATTTTGTTATTAGAAGGAGAATTTCAAGCAGTGTTGTGGACCAAAAATTTATTTCTAAACTATTTAATAACAAGGAATCATAATTTTTAAAAACGTGAAATAATGAAAAATCATGAAATTTAAATAAATCATCAAGACCTTGATCTTTTAATTTAGCCACTAAAATGGTATTCTCTCACAGTATATTTCAACTCATTTGTGAAACTAATTTTTTTTTGTGATGTAGCTTTTTTTACCAAACAGGATAGTCTTTGCACAAGTTAAAATACAAATGAAATCAAACAGAAACATGCTCAACAAATTTATTTAGAGTGTGAAAAACATACGTCATCTTAAGTCCTGCTTCTAAGTTTAAAAAGAATAAACTTATATGTGTGATATTGAATTTAAATTCTAATTTTTACGAAAACTAATAATTTTCATTCCCACGAGGAACAAAAATTATTAAAAGTAAATATGCAATTTTATACTTCAGGTTTTTGACAGATCAGAAACTGTCATTGTGAATTGGTCTTAATTTCTTTTTGACATTATATTGCTTGGCTTCCTGAATTCAAATGTATTTTATTACTTTTGCAAATTTACTGTGTCATATGATAACATTTGGCTACTAAGAAAACAGCTTCTGTTTGATGACAAAATGAAAGTGCATTTGTCACTGCATAACTCTTTACTCTGTATTAGGTTTGCATGATATCATGTTAACATGCAGAGAACTTAATCCTGTTATTCTTATGAACAGCTGTATCACGTTTCATTTCACCAAAACCCCAGAACCCTCAATTTGAATTTCAAATTGAAAGCCTTGTGGCCAGGTTATCAAGAGAATTCTTGACACTTCTCAGGATGTTAATAATTAAAATTAATTCAGCGTCTCATTGGAATAACAATACATGACTTTGGTCATACAGGATCTTCGGTTTGTGTCTCAATGTTCATTGCCATTGGCAACTCTGCTAATCTTTATCTGATCTTAAATAAGAACAATGCTGCTAGTAGTTTTGCGTGCCTTCTGTATAGTGGGTCATAGTTAATTTGAGTGATGCCATGCACTTTATGGAACAATCTTCTTGAATTTCCCTTGGGCTGAAGGAATCGGCAAAAATATTATCATATGGTAGGAATGTTTACTCAATATGTAAAATCAATTTCCAGTATTGTCAGGGAGGAAATGTTTTTTTCATTTTAGACCAATGGTGAAATGCTTAAATTGTAATTTTACTTTCTATCAAAATTTGCAAAGGGACTTTTCTTTTACAACCTTTTGCAATATAACGTACAATGTTTTGTACAATTAAATATTCTTTTGCATGCAATTTTGTGCTTTAAAAAGTGAAGATTTTCCAATTTTGCATTTCTTTATTTTGTATGCCAGTTTCTTTATTCTGTAGGCGGAATGATATTTGAGGGGATTTTTTTATTTGAATTATGTTTGTGTAATGACAAGCACAGTGTATTTAGAAAAATGTATGCGTAGTATTTCTATTTATGAATTGGTTCAAGTCAGAACATCTTCTATATGACCTATCTAGATGTTTTCCCGAATTTTCATACACTTAATGTATTCTAAAACAGCAGGCAACAATGTTGTAATTGACTATGTTTTGTTACAATCTCAGTGCGCTACATTCTCAGAGTTCTAGCAATTGTATCTGTTTCATACATGCCTGTCTGTTAATTTCTTTTGATGTTAATACAGTTCATCTGAGGCAACTTTTGCCATAGTCAAGTTTGTATGTGACATGTCCTTAGACATGTTATGCATTAATTCATGCTAATTTATACAGAAAATTCATAATACTAATCATGAACTAACACCTGTCTGGGTATATTAAATTACTCTAAAGTCTGTTTGCTCAAGGTTCTGCAGGCAATGGAGGGAGAAACATATATATTGTTCAACAGTAAACATGTACCTGTATAAAGATCTTCACTGGAAAGACGATATGCCCATGAAATTGCGATCTTTACATTACACTTTCAGCAATACAAATGAATGTGAACTTAATTGGTGATACAGTGTAAACATGACACCAGAGTTTGGTTTTTTGGTTAATTGGCTGTCGAGAAGTGAAAGGCCTAATTGGTTATAATGGAACACTGTCATTTAGCCTACTGATCAAATTCTTCAACCTTGAAATGAATTTTATCTTATAGCAAAAAAAGCCAGACAGGCAGACTGTCTGGTTTCCTTTTAAAATAAGCATGAGTATTTCACAATATTCTTTGTTAAATTATTATGCTATCATGTAGTGATTCTCGTTGTCAGGTATGTTTTTATCTGTGTTTTTTACCTATCTTGGGGGTACTCTTGTTATTGATAACTGTAAGCACTGATGTTTAATATATTTGGCATTGAAAGGCAGATGGAAGGTCAAATCCTTTTATGTTACAGTCATGTCTCCCTCCTCTTTTTTTGTAAAATGTTTGCTTGTATCATCTTAGTTTCCCCTGGAACACTGGATGCTAAAATGTTGGCCCTTCCTTACATGTTCATGTACTTATTTCAGTGAAAAAAACCACTGATTTTGGAATCGGCTTGAAATCAGTCTTAAACTACTAAGAACTCTCCTTCTGTATTATTACTAGATTTCTGTCGCCAAATAGTATTCAAAGCCTTGTCTTTTCTATCAGGTTCGATTCAGTAATAACTGTCGCAGCATTATAATTATTAATCACTGTACATATTCTGTGTTTGTTTACATTTTTATGATCTCTTTTCTTGTTACTCTCACAACATGATCAAAACAACTCTAGTTAGTTTAGGCAGATACGCATGATTATGATTGCTTTTGTACAGGTGTACTTCATGATTTTTCTGGCTGTCTTTTCAGATATTTTTACACGTGCTGACATACTGTATATATATATATTTCTTTTACAAATTACATGTATGCTGTGTGAATTCTATTTTCATGTACAACTTTTAAAAACCACTGGGTTTGTTGCTTTTAAATTGAGATTCAACCCTCGATGTTACACGTAAGACAGGATTTCAAGAAGCTCAAAAGCATACATCTAGTGTCTATCACGAAGCACAAAAATAATGGATTGTTTCTTGTCAAGCAGTACTCAATAAATACAGGAACCATCAGGGAAACAGCAAAGACCATGTCAGCAGGGATGGAACTGAATTATAATGTAGATGAACAAACTTGAATAATGTTGGGTTCTTAATTATTATCGCTTTAGCCTGACAAGTATAGAATTCAAAATAAAGGGGGAATGAGTATTTTTGAGAAATGAGATTGGGCTTTACCTTCAATTGATATATCTTTTTGTTGTCCACTTGAGAGAGGAGGAAAATTACATGTACAAGGCTGCCTTTGATGTTTGAAAATTAAGTATTTTATATGATTGAGTCATGTTCATATCACAATATATATTTTCATTAATAGCAGTATTGTAGAATTTCACTAATGTTCTACAGTTATTATACTTTATAACTTCTTTCTTTCATTATCCCCTTGTATCACCTTGCCAAGGCATGGGCAAACACATTGGGAATCAATATTTTGCTTACATTTTAGATGTTCCCTCGGGTTTGAACTTTCATGTTTTTCAACGTGTTTTGATTCCGCATTGATGCAATTCTCCTTGTCTTTGTTAAATTATAGGTTACAGAACTTATCACAGATGGAAATTTCAATTCGGATTTAATCAAATTTTTATCAGTACAGTACTAGCCATGTACAAATGTATTTTATCACGTTTATTAACTATGAAAAATGCTGATCTTTACTGCACAAAGTCTTATTTGAATTAAGAATTTATCAAGCTGTGAGTTAATGTTCATCAATTCTGTCACCACTCATTTCATTAAACTGTTAGTTCTGAAAAGTTGGTGGTTAATCAAAATACCGGTAGCATCTCCTGGTTGTTGATTTTTTTAAAATTCTCATTACCTTTCTGCTTGACGATACACTTAAATCGTCAGGAGAAACTGGATGTGGATCATTATAGAGATTTTGTGGGATTCCAGAGAAAACCAGTGGTGATGCCTGCTCTGGTACACAGCTTTGAATACTTCTCTCCAAAAATAGTTATATCTATGTAATATCCATGTACAGTATCTCTTGTTTCATGAAATCTCTAGTATCTTAACCAATTATTGGTTTACCTCTGATCAGCCATTAATGTTGAATTTTATGGTTGAAATTGGCTTTTTAAGGTTTATCTCTCATGTCTTTTAAATCAGGCTTGATCACTCATTGCACAAATTAAACATTAAGGTTTCTTCATGAAGAC
>Ga0126339_10002199_pt1 | contig 13849 bp, 9 predicted proteins | sample OrbTmetagenome_2_FD_92532 | JGI IMG/M metagenome (GOLD analysis project Ga0126339, IMG submission 92532) | Coral microbial communities from Petempiche,Puerto Morelos, Mexico - Orbicella T R C metagenome | ecosystem: Host-associated > Invertebrates > Cnidaria > Coral | place: Petempiche,Puerto... | reverse complement strand
TGGAAAGTTTTAAAAAGACCTTCTTTAAAGAAAAAAAAAAATAAAAATGGTCCAATTCACAAAAATAATAAAAAAAAAAAAAAAAAAAAGAATCATAACCGGAGTTTAACTGTAACCGCCGCAAAACTTAAGCGGTCCTTTCCCCCACCCCACCCCCAGTCAGATCAACAGGGTGAAACGTCTACGAGCGCGGGTGAGAGAAAAGAGTGACTTTACCCCCTCTCTCCCCTCTCGCTCCATGATATCGTTTGGAAACCTTTCAGGGGACGAGTGTGTGTGTTTTTGTCAATTGAACAGTGAAGTAAGGACAGTAAAGCAAAAGTGTTAAGTCAGTCTTCTAAAATAATGTCTGGCAAAAATCTATGATAAACACCGATTTACGCTAAAAATTTACACTAGGATAACATTTAATTCTCTTTTTGATTCTCCGAGTCCTTTAATCTAGTCGAAAAAATATTGGTGCTATTCTGAAATATTTATGTATTGGTCCCGTACTGTCCATCAGAACTAAAAAACAACCGATGTTGTTATTTATTTTTCCGTGACATATAAATGTTATTCTTGGGTAAGATTCCTTGACGACTTAAACCGACTCATTCAATATTCCTTGTTTTGATTCAACTTTCCATTTTGATGGAGTTTACAAAGCTTACAAACTTCCTGCGCAGAAAATATTCCCCTTTACAAAGTATTCCAAAGTTATGGGATTAAAGCTCTTGAAATGCAATTAAATGAAGCTAATTTTATTGTTTTAGATGCTAATTCACTAGCAACTCAATTTTTGTTTTCACAAGTCCTTTGAAATTGTTGTAATGGTAATTGCTTAAACGCTAGTAATTACTTGGCACGGCAGGCATATTTGCTTTGATTTAAGTTTACTTCTACTTAAAATGACCGCTAAATCGCGGCGGATTTGCAAATACAAAAGACATTCTACAAAAGAAAACCTTTCTCGACTTGATCACCGGCTGTGAAAGAACTTTTCAGAAGCGCCCCCTGAAGGTAGTAAATTTATCAGGTTGAAGAACAACATGTACGTCAAAATATTAGCAATAAATAATAATTATACTGTAACATGCCGAATTGTTGAAATACGGGTTGGTTAAAAGCGAAAACAAAAGTCGACTAGACGTATTGCTGAAGCATAAGTTAGCAATCTGAATATATGATAACTTTGAATTACTGGATAGAATTTACTTGCACGAAATTACAAAATCAGTGAAATGTAAGTTAATACAGGCTATTACATATGCTATGATGTCATCACTGAAAGAAACAACGTTGCTCAAGGTAAAAATATCTGTATGCCGCAGAATATGGCCGCAGTAAAGTCGCAAATTAATTCCTGGCAAAGCAAAACTCTTTCGCACAAAGGACGACTTAGTAAAAGGACAGTCTTGTAATAAACGCTGAATAAAAGCAAAAAATACCTTCACACACTCGTCTTGCCAAACGTTGGTGACCTTCTATACTTCAGTACACTGAGAGAACCTGCCTAATCTGCCACAAAACCTGCCGTGTAGTGAGGTGGACGAAATAGATGGCTGAATTAGCCGGTTACGGTCGAAAGAGGTTGCTGTTCGAATGATTATTATCACAAAGAATCGACGAGAATCAAAATGCTCAATTCACTCCCGGAGGTCAATTTGCAGCAATGCCGGGGCACATATGGGCGAACAATTCAGGACATACAGACAGTGAACGGAAATGGTTGAAGTTCTTATTGAAAACATCACCCCATTTATGGAAATTTATAATTGACAGTTCGAAGTGACGACACTGTGTCTGTTGAATGAAATTCCAAGATATAATTAGTTGTTTGATGACCCAATCAATATGAATGAAAGTGAAAAAACTGTAGCATCAGGTCAGAGGAACTAGACTGAAACAAAACATGTTGTTGTTTCGATGACGTAACATAACTATACCAACCACAAGTGGATCAACACGGGTCAGTGTGAAATATCACATCCGATGACGTAATCGGCAAAGGTTGTTAAGCCTGCCACAACAATAATGGTAGTACTACTGTAACAAAGAATCAAAAAAAGTGTTATGATTGCAGTCAACTCCATAACATGCACAGGCTCTATGTATACATCAGAGAAACACAAAATATTGTTCACAATCAAATGCAATCAAACGGAGGATAAATAAACCGATTACGAAACTCATGCCTTTCAATAACGTCAAAGAAGGTAGCAAGGAGGAGAGGTGGGGGGTGTGATCCCGTTCCACGTAAAAATTTTAGCAAAATTCATGCAACACTTATACTATTATCTACTGTTAACAATGGTTTTTTTTTCAGAAATTCTCAAATTACATTTGTCTTTTAGTTGCTTTTCACGCGTTGCTGACAAATTTTTGCGCTCATCACGTGTTACGCATAAATCTTCTGCCAAGCTTGACAAAAAAAAGTATTAAAATAGCGTAACAAGTGGATGCTCCTCAGTTCCGTGTAGACATAATACTCTTCAAAGAGTTAGAATTCAAAAAAATTGGTGTAGCCGTCGCAAAGAAGCCACAAACATGAACTATTAAATTATATAAAGCGGTGAAACAAACGCGGCAATCGATACACGATGACTACCTCACCCCACCCCTCTTAAGTCTTAACCCATGTCGGTCCCACCCCACCCCCACCCACTTCGACTTCGCCTGGAGCTCCTACCTTCGCACAGCAGAGGTGAAGGTGAACACGATTTATCAAAGGGAAGTTCCAAACCATCCCTAACCCTAATCTAACCTACCCGAGAAAATAACTCTGTACATGATAAAAACAGCCAGGAGCCCATGGGCTCCTGAAACAGCAGAATGTCCGAAATCCCCAGGTTGGAGAAGAAATCAGCGCGGAGACTTGGAACGAGGTTGGCTAGTTCCCAGATTCCCTTCAGCACAACCTCGTCCCCAGGGCCCCATAATAATATAAACCAAGATGGCGGATGTTCGTTCCTCGTTTTCCCGATCGAATTTGGCGAATTTCTCTCGTCTACCTTGGGAAGATGTGGTGTTTCTTCATATATTTCCACATTTTACCATACCACAACTCTTTAAGTTTAGAAACGTGTGTAAATTTTGCCGGGATGCCTGTGATTCGTATTTTGCTTGGCAAAGAGTCCTCGACTGCAGTCAAGTTTCATCTCGCCTCACGTCTAGTGCTCTGATGTTGATAACCAAATCAAATTTCTCATTGCGGCTGCTGAGTTTGAAGAACTGCAAAAGCTGGCTTTGTGACACCGTCTTGGTAGAAATCTTAAAGCGAAATACACGACTCTGCGAGCTAGATCTCACTGCTTGTTCAGGTTTAACAAACTTAGCGCTGTTCACCTTGGCGGAATGTAATCGGGGTTTGAAAGTGTTAAGGTTACGAGAATGTCGCTGGGTTTCTTCCGATGCAGTTACTCAGGTATCCCTGTGCTGCATCAGCCTTGAGCACGTCGATCTCGCTGGCTGTTGGGAGGTTACGGACTTGTGTGTTTCGTCGCTAGCTTCCTGTTGCAATGGCTTGAAGACGCTTGTTCTTAACGACTGCTACGGTGTTAGCGATAACTGTATTCGAATCGTCGCTAAATCGTGTCCTAAACTGTCACATCTTGGAATAAGAGGTTGCTGGCGGGTTTCCAATTCTGCCGTGAAAATGGTCGGGGAATACTGCCCTTTGTTAACGATTCTGAAAGTTAGGGATTGCAGAGATATTTCCGAGGCGAGTTTAGCCAGATTGAGGATCAGAGGGGTGAAGATCGATGTGGAACAGGCCAAGTGGACAAATATGCCAGTTGGCCCAAATGAATACCCGGAACAGCGGGATTGGCGCATCCCCATGGTAAACTTAAACATCTGAGTTCTTCAGGAGCTGGAAGTCTGTGGTAATCACTCTTGTTAAGAGTGGTTAGTGATAATCTTGTCTTAATGGTTGCCAGCATTACCTGCGTTACCTGAAAGCTGTAGAAGCAAGTTACTTACTGGGCAAAGTTTTCCATTTATTTCTCACTCTTCAAATTGTGAACCCCACATCTTTTAAAGGAGCTACTTCATGGTTTGCACATTTTGAAAAGTTTAGGCTAAATTTTTCAAGTTCGTCATTCTGTGCACCCCCAAAATAACTCAAAATACCGTCATACTCATTGAGCTCCTTTTAACTCAATTTGAAACTGGATTTGCTACCCTCCTTAACAATACACATTGTATTTAGTAAGGGTTGCAACAGGCCCTATGCGCCAACTTGGCGCCAGGGGACAGGTGAAGATGAAGGGTTGCAACACAAATACATTCACCTTATTTTAATATGTTGATATTTAGTGTATATATAGTTTTAAGAGTTGTACATATCAATTTTTTTTCAATTCTTTAATACATAGCTAGTAAATAATTTGTAAAAATAGAGTTATTAGTTAGGTGAACACCACTAGTTGGGAGACATTTTCCTCTCTACAAAATTTGACATGTAATTAAGTTATATACATGTATGTATGATTCATTATTTCTGAAAACTTTCCGACTGTTTTCGGTTGGTTTAAATCATAAATATATTGAGGCAATGACTTTAGCAGTGCCCGGTAGAGTTGATGAGTAATCTAGTCAATTCAAATTTCCTAGGTTTAAATTTATTTTTGTCAGGTTTGCAGGCCTGTGGCACCTGTTTAACTGCCAGGTTTTTCCAAGTCAAAGGCAGGCGATTATTGATCCCTGCCATATTCAAGAAAGATTTCCAAAGATGTTCCAAAGAACAGTTTCACAGTCTCATTCTTAGGATGTGGTAAGCTAACATAATGTTGTCACAAGTAATTTTTCCTTCTCAATTTATAATATGAGAGTCGAAGGGAAAATAAAAGAATTTAGATTTGTGAGAACTAAGTTTTTTCATGTGAGCATGAGATTGAATTCATTCACGAGTTTTCTGCCCAATGCAAAAAAAAATCTAGTGCTCTGCAAACAGCTGGTTCATAAATGAGGCTAAATACAGTGGAACCTCAACTTAACGAACCTCTATTTAACAAAGTCCTTGGTATAACAAGCAATATTCTTCACCCCAGTAATAGTGAAATATATGGAAAAGAACCTCGATACAACAAAACCGCATTATAATGAACATTATTTGCCAGTCCCTTGGCCCTTCATTATATCGAGGTTCCACAGTAGAAAGGATATTAAAAAAGTCAAGTCATGATGGCAAAGTTTATTCTTTCTGTGACAGTAATACAGTAGTTAGTATTTTTATAAATATCCAGTGCTATATATACTTGAGAAATCTGGAGTTTGTTGTTCCTAGTGTGGTAAATGGAGCAATCTTAGCAATAGCTGGGACTACAAGAGTTCTTGTGTCCAAGTTTGTTCTCACATCAGATCATCTTTTGAAATACCTGGAATTACAAGGTGTGTGAGAAACAAGCTTATACCTCATTCATACTATCTGAGACTGAAACATGTTTGGAGTAGACATGTTTACAAGAAACGTGTTTCCCCAGAACATGTTTGTAACTGCATTGTTCACCTAAAGTGCTGCTGATATATATTTTTTAATTTGTGCAGTTAATTTGATGCCTATTGCATCAAATCTGTAAAATTACACATGAATTGTGAAAATGAAGCTGAGAATTGCTGCTACATTTTTAGTGAGTTATTTCACTTACATGACTTTTCACATTTACGTTTCCTTCACTGCAAACAGCAATGCTTCACAGTTTCATCTTTCAGTCATGTTCAGACTGAACTGGCTGATGTGAACACTATCTTTTGCTGTGAAACATGTTTGATCATTATTTTGCGATCAGACTAAACATGTCTTGGTCTTATGTGAACATAGAATACGTGATCCAAGTCAAAAACAAGAAATCTTGTAGTCCAAGCTATTTCCTAACATAATTCATTCCATGAGAATACCAAACTCTGACTTCAAGAAATGCGTGCATTATAATTAACTTCTTTTTAGGCAAGGTCACATAGGGTCTGTATGACAATCTTCTTATAGGTTTTCTGAATTTGTTTCATTTATTGTTTACTTTAGAATATAATAATCATTCTACTTCCAACACTGGCTGTAAAACATTGTACCAAACTATCACCTGTTTGGACAACTTAAAATAACATTATATTATAACTGTAACAAATGCCCACATGTGAGACTCCTGGATCAAACATTCTTAAATAGCTGACGATTTTAAGACATAGAAAAACTCCCCAATAAGGCCCAAAAACCCAAGATTAAATCTTCGTTTGTTCATAGGTAAGTATACATTTTTGTAATGAGGAAATAATTTTTGCAAATCTCAGGCCCAGTCCACACTATGCAGGAGAAATTTGAAAACACAGCTTTATTTCTACAGTTAGGCCTACCGTACACACTAAAGTCATCACGAAAACAAAGCTTTTCGAGAACATTCATCAAACCAGAGGAATTGAAAACACTGGCCTTGCCTTTAAGTATGGACAGAAAACATTCTGGAAACGGAGGTTTTCAAAAACGATCGATCACAATAATCATGAGATTTTCCTGCCCAGGGTTTCCTCAAACTCAAATCCAAACTGACCAATGATTGATGCATTTTCACATTTCTTCCATGTAGCATGGACGGAGAACATTTGATGCGTTTTCAGATTGTTAACTCCGTTTTCAAATTTCTCTGGCATAGTGTGGATGGCACCTTGCATGAGAAGGGCTGAAAATGTAAAGCAACATAACTGTGTTTACTAACAGACTGGACACCAAGTAACAAGACGGCAGAGAAAAGACAAGAAGTGTCTTTTTTTTGGCACAGAATATTTTCTATTTACATTATCAATACTTATCAATTAAATTAACATCTGGATAAAACGCTCTTGATAACGTTCTTCTTTGAAGTCTTATCTAACTGTTGAACGCCTGTGCTTTGAATGGGTCACATTTTCCTGCAAAACAGAACCACTGCACTGGTTATGGTGTGACAATATAAATTCCTGGTAGGGGTTAACTCCCATATAAAAATGATGGGGAGGGGGGGGGGGGCGCTTGTTGGAAATTTTGAAAAGAACCCCTAAGCCTGTTTTGTGGGTGTGGGCTTGAAATGTTTTTCACTCCTAAGAGGTACATGTACCAATTCTAAAACAACACATTATCTCCTGTCACATTTTTTTGGCTCAATACCCTGAAAGGTACCACTGTGGACCTTTCGAGGCTGCACACCCTAAGAGGTGCCAGACCCATATTTTAACCCCTAGAAGGTACGACAAGCACTCCTGCCCTTTTTATGTGGGAGTTCCCCCAGGCATAAACTGAGCTATTTGGAAGAAAATTGACCTGCACAGAATGTTAACTGAAGACAAAGAATGTTGACCTTTCTCCCTTCATAAGTAAGAGTTCGTTACACTATGCATTCCACCAACCGCATCTTGGCAACAAATCATGTTTTAAGCTTCCCACTTTCAAAAAAAGTGGCTGAATTGCCAGTGGGATTGAGTGTATTAAATAGAAGGGCACAGTCTGAAGAAAGCCAGTTGATGTCTTGGTGATCAAAGACAAACTTTTCCAAATGGCATCATGGTTTTGGATAACTTGATACATTCACAGAAAAATCGCAAAGATGGTGCAAACTGGGGCAGGTCTAGGGGTGGTTCACCAGGTTCACTTGAATCCGAACCCCCTAAATTAAAAAAAACGAGACATTATAACACACTGACTTAGCCTCAGAATGCTGGAAATCCCATATCCAAGGACCTCCTAGGCTGGATTACCAGCCGCTGTTCAGGAAAAGAGCCCGCGCTCCTCCCCCGAACTCACAGCTGGACTCATGGACTTGACATTGTTAATTTCAACCAATAAGAAATCTGCCTGCCTGAATCGAGCAGGCTGCATAGATTAGCTTTCTCGCAGTAGCAAAGAAGTTGTGCAATATGAAGTGCGATCTTATTAGTGGGACATTTAACCAAATACCGTCAAATGGTGAAATCTTGCCTGATGTAAACCATAGTGGCATATACAACACGCAAAATAGTCAACAGACTTATGCGTTAGAATCTATATTTGAATCATGTGGCACCAGAATGTCAGATAATGAACAAAGTCAACAAAGAGAGGGATGAACGCAGACATCGATCTCAAGAAAGAAAACACTCAGTCAAATTGATGTGTATGGTAGTCTTCTTGACGGGAAGCAACACCAGTCTCTGGCAAGGCCAGACAAAATTAAATTTTTAAATGAGCCAAAGCAAACCGAACTAAACATGGCCCAGGAAACATGGTGTCAACACCATGCACACCATACGACATACGTGTGACCTTTGACATGACAGTTGCTACACCATAGTCAAACAGCTCTGTTCTACTATTTTTTTTTTTTTTAAAAAAACTCTTCTACAGGACATAGCATGTAATGCCCTTCCGCAACAATAATGTGTAACAAAATAGATTGGAGGGCCAAAATTAAAAGAGGAAGTGGCGAAAACGCCACAAATTTTACGAACTGTAGGTGTCATGTGGGCCTGCCTATGATTGTCATCAGATGACATTTCCGGCCACCTGAAGTGCCGCAAGAATTACATTATGAAGTTACGTCACAGACATGCTTTGGCGCTCGCACGTCCAGCCGTCTCTTCTCAGGGAGGAACGTAGACCGGACTCAAGAAAGCGGCGGAAATCAAGCCTAAGGACCTCCATTTTATAAAATTTTCTAGGGGAGAATGCCCCCGGCACCCCCATACAGAGAGACAACCTTTCAATGGTCCATATCTGGAACCTCTTCTCTAAAATCCTGTAACCACCCCAGGCAAGGAATTGTACAACAGAGTTTTAAATATGCAACTTAAATGAATACAGGGTGCACCTACCAGTTTCCACTGAAGAATTTTAATCCATTCGTCGGCTTCTTGTGTGGAATTGGCATAACAGAAAAACGTTCTGTACGGCATGACAATCCTACAAGCAAAGATAAAACATGAATAGCTGGCACACAAAAATAACAGGATGAACTTGTTGTAAGATACTCTGCAGCCTGCAAGAAGGCTCTCATTGTTGGCATCATCAGTGAGCAAAGCGAGCTGTTGAGGGCCCTAGTACAGGTATGGCCCCTCACACTCGTTGACTCATCTCTCACAACTTCGCTCATCAACTTTGGTCCTGCCGCTCCTGCCACGATGCATGGCCGTTCAAGGCTGAACACCCTAAGAGATACCAAAGCTACAAGCACCCCCGTCTTTTTTATATGGGAGTCCCCCCCCCCCCCTGCCCCACACCAGAAGCCTACACATTGCATGACAAGCCTTGAGAAGGAAACTGCTGAATGGTTAAATCAAGCTCACCTGAAGCAATTTCCTTTTCCTAGTGAATCGTCTCTTGCAACTTCTTGGCAGTCTTCAAGGTCTATTGTTTTAATAGGTTCTTTGTCCTGGAATACAAATTCAAACAAGTCAAAGAGAAAGAGGCCACTAGTTAACTGGTAAAAACAAATTTAAACATTATGGGGGAGATATTTGAAATTACAAGCACTGCATTGTTATTACAATTTCCAGGCAATAAAACAAAAGAGCTTTTTGCTTCAGCAACAATAGGTGATGTCACTGTTATATTCGCTATCATGTGCTGGCTACCCAAACGGAAACCAAGAATTTGCCAAGCTGCCCTTATGGCAACACTATTTCCTGTTCATATGTTGCAAAGAAGTGAAGCACTGTTGGGGTGACACATGTGTCCTGCCCAAGAACACAAAATGGATCAAGCAGTCCAGATTTAAGTCCTGGCCAGGTACATTGTGTTTTGTTCTTGGGCAAAACACTTTACTCTATCAGTGTCTCTATCCACCCAGGTGTATAAATAAGCACCGGCGAATGTAAAGCTGGGGGTAACCCTGCAATGGATGAGCATCCCATCCAGGGGGGAGTAGAAATATTCCTAGTCGCTTCATGCTACTGAAACCAGGATAAGGAACACAAACCTATGGGCCACTTAGCTTGTATGGAGACTTAGAAGTGAATGGGAGGTGTTTTGGTATAATTATGCCATGTAATCCGGAGGTAGAATCTATAGGCCAATTTCTCTATATTTAAATTCAAACTTAGCTCTGAACCTGAGGGAATGAAAAAAGCTGCTTCACTCCCCATAGCTTCAGATTTAACTTAGTTAACTTAAGATTTTGATATAGGAGGTGCGGTGGCCTCATGGTTAGTGCATTCGTTCCCAAAGCGAGCGGCCCAGGTTCGAGTACTGGCCATGGACACTGTTGTGTTCTTGGGCAAGACACTTAATTCTCACAATGCCTCTCTCCACCCAGGAGTACAAATGGGTACTGGCAAATTGTCGGGGAAACCTAACAAATTGCGGGGGAGGGGCTTGCAATGGATTAGCATCCCATCCAGGGGGAGTAGAAATACTCCAAGCCGCTTCATGCTACAGTAACTGGGATAAACTTCAGCAGCTATGAACTATTTGGCTCCAAGGCTTCTTAAATAATTAAGATTTTGATATCAAAAAAATAGTCGATTATAATTTCAGAAAAGAAGGTCTTTGAAGTCCATACTCACCCCTTTTGTCTTATAGTACTTCAGTTCATTCTTCAAAAGCACAAACCATCTTGTTTTCCAGTTCTGCTAAACAGTATCAAATGATATTATTCACTACAAAACAATAACATATGATAACAACACAGAGATATCCTTATTGATCACTTCCTTTTGGGGCCATAAAGTCATTAAGTGCGGATCAAACTTTCAGACAAATCTTATTCATTGGATGACTCTAGCACTATAATGTACCATAAGTTTTATTGTTATACCGCCAAACTCAACATTTGCATTTTTCAATTGGAGGAGAATGTGTCATGTGTCATTGGTCAAAACTCACAAACAGGTAATTCCCTAGGGCAAACAAAACTCACCACCTCACTAAAGAAACAACAACTTGAACTTTCAAGTCACACCTAATCAAGTCATGCTCCTTGAAACCACAGAAAATTTGTGTGCCAGCCAGCAACAAGAAAAAAAAAATTCTGAGTTGGGACGTATGACAAAACACTTAATGACTGGCTCCGCTGAAGACAGTGAGTTTCATTGTTGTTTCCCCTCGACCTCAATGTTCAAGGGGATACATCAAGGGTCTGGAGTCAACAAAACTCACTGGTTCCCTTAGTGCCACTCATTAAGTGCTTATCAACTAATGTTCATCTGTACATCTACATTTGAGTTCGTAGGTTAAGTTGTTAGACGTCACAACAATGTTAAAAACATTACAAACAGTTGATTAAGAACAATAGAAATAGATCTATAGCTACTCAGACATAATACAGTAAATAAACAAATAAAATAGGGACATAACTAAAATACAAAAAATTACTCAGTCAGTAAAATACTTTGAAATCTTAGTCTTAAATGTCTCCAAAGAACTTATTATTTTACATAGTGTTTATACAGTTTAGCCATTAATGACTGCTACTATGTTATATGATTATTATTAACATAATCAATAAAACTGTGGTTATCTAAATTTATAGAGGGTGCCTGCTTGCATAACTCAATAAAATGAAAAGCAATAGGTAAATGGCAAAGCTCCCACTGACACAACTGTTGTAATGAGTATTTCTTTTTTCACCCTTACTCTTGGCAAGATAATTTTTTGTTCACTTTCAAAATAGAAAATAGTATATTAAGTCTTTTCATCATTTACATCTGTGTGAATTTTCTTGCCCCACAATCCATGCTGCACACGCACAAGTTGAGCTGTAAAACCATCCTTTAACCATTAACCACAAAGAACTCCCGTGCCCAGCAGTTGGGACACTAGAATTGGGTGTCGTGCTATAAAAAATATCATTTTACTTATTTTTACACCCTGTATGTGAAATTGGTTTGCTCAAAAACTTCATTATGAATTGTTAAATCTGTTTTTTTTTTTACCTTCACTTTACCGCCAAGTTTAGTAAGATATCCTTCTTTTGATCCAAACTAGAAAAAAAGCGGCCACACAACATTAAAAAATATATATTAAGTAATGGTTCAGGTAACATGTAACATGTATCTTTTATTTTAATTTTATTTTATTTTTATTTTATAACTTTATTTGTATATCTATGCATGTGAATATATGAAAGATGATTTATTTGAACTGAAGAGAAAGAAGTGAAGACATAAAACGATTTTTGCAGATATGTACACAACTTAAGAAGCTGTGAATATAAAGCCTGAAAAAAAAATCAGGCTTGAACAGGATTCAGACTCGTGACCTCAGCTATACCAGTGTAGTGCTCTAACAACTGAGCTATCAAGCCAACTGGGAGCTGGTGACGTTGTGAGTTCGTAATATACCCATAGAAGGAAAGTGAATGTATGCATGCAATGATCATACATGTAATTAACTATGACATGTGTATTAAATTTTGATGATCTTTCAACAGTTTCAACTTACAGAATGTACATTATCATCCACGCTGTTTTCCATGCTACTCTTTCTGTTTTTTCCCCATTCTGCATGTACCCTGACTTTCTCATATGTCGCTGGTTCTTCAATATCCCTGGGATACGGATATTTCAATAATGTCAAGACCCCTAACAGAGGCAAGAGCAAATAGATGCATCACATTAGTTGACCAAGATTACACACGGAGCAAAGAAAACCAATTTTTGGGCTTGACCTTTGGGCAAGCTGTAATTATGATGTACTCATTAGCAGGGCCACAGCCACAAAAAAAAAAAAATCATGACTGAGGCAATGTCCACTTAAAAGTTACGACTGACACGACGTCCAAGCTTATACACATTTTCTTCTAAGGTATTTCGGGGGTTTATGATGACTGTAAACATCAAAAATGAAAAAAAGTGTCTTGTTTGCCAATTACTAGCTACAGCTCTGACCAGCCCAAATCATTCTTACTAGCACCAAAAAATTACATCTCATATGCACTGTTAGTAATTCTTCAGTTTAAGCATGCAACCTGACATTTTTCTGCTTTTCCCAGGATGGGATACTAATCCATTGCAAGGTTATGCCCCACCATTAAATTCAGCAATACCCAAATATACACCTAGGTGAAAAGAGGCGCTACAGTTTGTATGAGAGTAACCAAAGTGTCTTGCCAGGAACACGATGCAGTGAACACAACTAGGGCACACAGTGCCTTAACTCACCAACGAGGGTGAAAGGGACAACTCTGTAATGGCCTAGCACCATCTAGTAGAAGGGCATGTTTAATACTCATAGTTTCATGCTATGGAAACCAGAGACAAGCACAGGCCTGGCTCCAATTTTTCAATGCCGATACTTTGATTAGTGCTGCAACGATACACCGATGCACCGGTGAATCACTATTTTTTTGTCACAATACAAATATCGATATTACGACAAGATGTCGCAATATTATAATATTGTAATTCTTGACGAATAAAAAATTCAACATTCAGAAATAACTGTGAGTCTTTTATGACTCCTTACCCAAGTCCAAGTCCCTTCAGAGCTAATTATTAAACAAAGGGACCCAGGAAAGGGGAAAAAAGTTCCATCTTTGCTTTGTATTGCTTTGCCTGCTTCCGGTCATGTATCTTTCAAGATGGCGGCACAAAAGCATGCTCAGTTCCAATTAGTTGTCAGCTGACACAGTCTTGTGCGCCCATGGACAAAACCCATGGTTCGTCCGTTCATGGTTTGTTATAAATGGAAATAATGATTTCAAAACAGTTAAGTAAGAACAAGGTTACCTTATCTGTCAGTTGTATGTAATGATGTATAGTATGATGTATCGTATCGTGGCACTTGTAGCGAGATATATATCGTATCGTGAGAATTTGTTTTGTTGCAGCCCTAACTTTGATCACCTTTATTAGTTTCTTAAAATCTTATTGAAAGATTTCTTTAAAAGGTGTTTTACTCACCAGAATCACCTCCAATCAAAGGCTT
>Ga0126339_10002196_pt1 | contig 13852 bp, 5 predicted proteins | sample OrbTmetagenome_2_FD_92532 | JGI IMG/M metagenome (GOLD analysis project Ga0126339, IMG submission 92532) | Coral microbial communities from Petempiche,Puerto Morelos, Mexico - Orbicella T R C metagenome | ecosystem: Host-associated > Invertebrates > Cnidaria > Coral | place: Petempiche,Puerto... | reverse complement strand
ACTAAGAATAACTCAGTGTAGTTTGTTGGGTGGGGGGGGGGGGGGGGGACCAGCTATTTAGGCTAACAAGTTACTATTAAGCTAGCTAGACTGTTAGTTAAGATAACCAGAATGGCTTGCATGCTGGCTCCCATGACTCGCTGGCTTGCAGTTTGTACAGACCCCTTTTAAGGGGAATAGCTTAGCTAAATAAATTATTTTGGCTTGGAGAAAGTAAGAAAATAAATAAAAACTAAACTTAGTCTTGATCTTAACACAAGTCAAACAAATATCATAGCTAATCCTCAAACACAATATCATCAGGAACTCTTTGTAAAGATATTGACTTTCAGAATATCTTAACTTTCCTTTAAAAAAATAACTAGTTTAAAAATATTAACTACTTGAAAAAGAAATTACGTCATTTAAAAAAAATAGCTGGGAGAAAATCAACTAGTTGCAACTGAAAATTTTACTCAGATAAAAAATTAACTATAACATCCAGTACAAAGATCCTCTAAGAACCATGCAAAAGTTCAACAGGTTGAAAAAGTAAACCTATGTACCAGTTCCAGTTGCCTCTAATAAACTCTAAGATGATTCCAAACTCATGTACAGAGTACACAATGTCCATTAAGACTAATGTACGCTAAGTCTTACAATAATATTACAAGACAAGTACAATGTTATCTGTTGACATGGCATCTACTGTAGACAGTGAATTATCTTCTGGCACTTCAGATCTATGTTTACTACTGAGCCCCACAAAGCTAAACCAGTTAATGAAAACAATTAAGTTAACAAAAAAAAATTTACCTTGGCTATCCCAAATTCTTTATAATTTGCCCAGTTTTCACCATCCTTGCTGTAAGCAAGTGTGTAAGTCTTCACAAACCAACCTCCTTGGTCTGTGAATCCTGGTCTTCCTTGTGACGCCACTCCACATACCTTAGTTACCTCACCTGAAGACAAAGCAGATACATGGAATTACATGACTTGTACATCCACAACAAATCTGTAGAGTGGTTGTTAATTGAGCGTCAAAACCAAAGTAATCAGTCTGGTAAATCCAGTGAGCCAGCCAAAGAACATAGCAAATATATCTAGAGCCCATTTGAAGTGTGGGAAAATGTTTGCACACAAGTCACGACTAATTTTGGTCGTACTTCTCACTGCATGATAAAGAGGTGAGACTTTTTAAACTTGAGAGCAGTAGTCTGTGACCAAAGTAAATGCATATTTCTGTTGATTCTCAGGTGAAAGCTACAGTCTACAATAACTTCCTCCTAAAGCTAACATGCAGGCGTGAAGAGGGTAGATGTAGAGCAGTGTTACAGGTAAGGATGGCACGCAGAGATGAGAGAGATACTGAATGGGGATACTATTTAGCCCATTCCAAAGAACAGCAAATCAGACTCAAAATCACAACTTGTGGTTCTACATGCATGTTCAGAAGAGCTACATGTAAAATATCCTTCCAACGCTCTCATTATTGCTGATTTGTAGCAGTCAGTCAAACCTTCTTACTAAGAAATGTTATTGTTTTCTGTCTCACTTTTCATGACTGATGTCATTAATTAAAGACATCTTTCTGATCTTTACTGATGGCTGGCCAAAACAAAATAATATATAGTTCACTACATTATTACCTAAGTCAATTTGGAGATACTGGTGTTTGTCATTGACTTTTGCACACCAAGCTCCATCTGATGAATTAAGTCTTCCAGCAGAAGGTTTTGAGGAAGTGTCTATAAATGATGATGCTGTGATAGCACTGTCCTCTATGGTGCCATCTGATACACCAGCAGGCATGGGACCTACAGAAAGAATATTGCATCCAGGGTTATTTTAGATTTACTGAGTACCATGATAATATTATTATAGCCACCACTATACATGTAACTATGCAATGTGCCGTTGTTTACAAATGAAGTTATCTCCCACTTGTAAATAAAGTATACTGCAAATCAAGGTAAATGCTTAATAATTATGTTAGTGCGGGAAGCATGGTGGTTTAACAGTTAGCACGCTGGACTGCAGATCAAATGGTCCAGGTTTGAGCCCCGGCCACGCTCACTGCATTGTGTTCTTGGACAAGATAATTTACTCTCACAGTGCCTCTCTAAACCCAGGTGAATATCATATAATGCTGGGGAGCCTGAGTAACCCTATGATACGCTGGGTATTCATTAAGTTTTGAGTCAAACATTGCCTTGGTCTTCCCACCAATAACAAACTTGCTGCTTTGTGGCTGAATTATATCAAAAATAGGCAAGTTCAACCGTAACATCAAGGGCTCACCAAGGAGACTCACCCGTAACAGGTGTTACGGGTTACGGCCCTTAACGACAGCCCTGATATGCTACCATCTAATCTAGGGGGAGTACAAAGACTCCCAAACTGCACTAAGCTCTGGTCGTCTGGACCACTTGGCCCAATGCAATGTGTCATTTAATTATTTTAGATATATAACTGTACAAATTGATTAACCACATGTAGATAAAAACTGACCTTTGCTTGCTTTATCGGTGGGCTTGTTCTGAACACCAGCAGAGGTGCTGTCCAATTTGCTAGTAGTACTAACCCCGTCCCATTTGATTACTTTGTCGGCATGCGCCACTGAGCTGGATACCTCCTCGTAAATCTCCTCACTCTCCGTTAAATTATCACCATTCTCACAGTCTGCTTCCCCCATTGTTCCTTCCGGGCTTCTTGGAGGTGGCAGTTCAGGTGGAACCGGGGGAAGAGGCCCCAAATCTAGCTGACTTGACGATGGAGATGCTGGTTTAAAATTCTCAGCCGTAGTAGCAGTTGAAGGAACAACCTCCATGTAAAAATCTTCCTCTTCTGCTTCATCCATGCTTTGATTGTTACTTCCTGAGTGAATTTGCAAACTAGGTTTCTCTGTTGCACTGGATGTCATCTCTAAACCTGGAGAAACTACAGGAGTAACATAATCATCTTCATCGTCTTGCTCGAAAACTCCTGAACTTGTATCTGTTGGTGATACAGCAAGTTTAATGAAACCAGATTCTATGAGGAAAGCTTTTTTCCAACGTTCCCAGTCTTTTGCACTCTTAGCAAGGAGAGTAAACTGTGTCAATCCATCTCTAAGTACATGAATGGCAAGCTTGCTTCTTTCTTCTTCTCCAGCTTTAATTTCACATCCGTCCAAGTCAACCGTTATATCAGGGTCATCATCTTTAATTGTTTTATAACAATGCAGCTTCTTTTCTCTGATCAAGAACCACCGTTTAGCAGTCTCATTTGCCTTGTACGCATACCCTGCCAAGGCAACCCCATCCTGGGGACTGGAGAAGAGCTTGTCCTTCTTTGCTTTTTTCTTAAGCCAATGAAAGAACTGTTTCTTCTTTTTAGCTTTCTGTTGTACTGGCTGTGACTGAGGGCTTGGTGGAACACCACCCTCATCTGAAGAGCCTGAATCAAATTCATCCGTAGCGAAGCCATCATCTTGAAATTCTTCGCCTGAAGCCTTTAAGTTTGCTACTGCTTCGTAAACATCATCACCAAACTGCCCTCCATCAACTTCATCTGGTCTTCTTGGTAGTGCAGGAAACGGTTTTTTGTCAGGTCCATTTTCCAAAGGCTCTGCATTCACATAACTTACCGTATGATTGTCTTCACTCTGTAAAAACAAGCAAAGTATGTTCATATAAATCTAACTAGGGGAACACAAATGTAAATGCTACTTGCTTGACCATTCATCTCCATTACAATGTAAATGCTTTGTTATTAGTTATTTCTACAGGCCGTTCAATAATTTCAAAACAAACTGGAATGTAGGAATTAAAATGCAAGACAATACACAAATATAATACACATCGACAAATGAGTTAAAATTAATGTGGAACATGAAGTAGCTGAACAAATACATTTGAAACATAACATAAGTACAGATACAATTTCTGATAGCTTATACACAACAAGATTAATCTGCGATGTCATTATAAAACCAGTTTGAGACTTAGATTAAGAAAATTGAATTACATCTTAATGATATCACAAGATCTGCATTTAAAGTTGTCTCTTTCAGTTCAATAAAGCAGATACAGTACAAGGAAAAACTGGTTCCTTACAAAACAACAAACTTCTTTCCACCATGCACGCACCATCTTCTTTTCTCTAAAATACTTATAACAATGGCAATAATATTACAAAAATACTGAATTTTGGTGACAGTAGTCTCACCACCAAAGCATATCTCATATATCCTATCAAAAATATTTCCAAATATCACTTCAAGCTCTGGGAGTGAGTAAATTCAATTAATGCACATACACGTAGGCTGATAATGAACCTATGGAAATAGGCAACAAATTTTGTGAGACCAGCCATTCCTGAAGACAGCACTCAACCTTTCAAATGTTATGTAAAGAAGCAAACAATCATCTAACGAATTCCTCCTTAAGACATCAACATTTTTCACCTTCCAAAGTGTGACATTTGCATGTAATTTACCCCAATACAGAAATTTGATATTGGAATCATTCTAATTACGATAGCATTTCTCCAGACATGTGGCTGGACGCTGTGGCAACGCAATGATTCTTGGAATCAGTAAATCTTATGAACTAAATACGCTTCCGTTATTTTTGGTTTGTGGGCACACCTTCACACCTTTATCCCAAAATATTAGGACCATCTTGTTGGTTTGTGCTACAGATGTAATAGATGCTTGTTATTGTTAGTTCTGTACACACAATGAAAATCAGTGGTTAAATCAACAAAAGGTTTTGAACCATTCAAGACATACATGTATAACAATGTTGCACTGGAGGTACTAAATATTGCATTCTTGCCTCAGTATCCATCACTTAACAACTAAGGAGAGGTTTAACCAATATCAGTTCCTTCTGTACATTCACCTCCACTCATCTTAGGTGTCATTTTGATGATATTATTGCATACTGTTAACTTATTAATGATCTTTACATTATGAAACATGTCCAACCAGATGGACTGGCCTATCAAGTTCAAACTGGTAAGTGACTTCAAAACTGCTCACGACAGTAAAAAAGTTTAACAGTGACAGTAGATAAATTGTTTCATGTAGGTGAAATCAAGGAATCACAAATCAGCTATCAATGTTAACCCCGAGGCAGGAGGGGGGGGGGCCCAAGGCATATGCAGGGCATTTGACTTAATTGCCTTCCCCACCGGTGGGAATTTGACTAAGAGTCTGGGCCCTAGATTGAGGACATTGGATTTTTTTTTTGCGAAGAGGAATGGAACTACATGTATATCTCTGTCCCGCCTTCTTAAGATAGTTTTTGTGGAGAAGAACATGGGTGTAATTTTGGAGGTAAGAACTTGTTTTGAACAAATAAAACAACTACTTCTCACTATTCACTTTCAGTATAAATTGACAGAACAACTCACTTTATGGAGATTGCGCTAAGGTGGGGATATTATTTTGATCTACGTTTACCAATTTTGGGGCCATACAGTAAAAATTCTTCTGAAATTCAAATCCCTCACATCCCTCCCCTCAGGCTTAACATTGCATGTATGATAGATGCAGTAGAGATGATAAAAAGAGGGATTTAAAGTTTTAAAGAGGGCTATGACTTTCAGTTTGAAATCACTTAAAGGCAACAGCTTAAAACTTCCTTCTTAAAATATCTTTCGAAGTTACTTGTCATGCGTGATATTTTTCTTCATTTTGGTCTAAAAAACAAAACCCAGAGTTGCAGTTCTCTTATTTAATAACTCACAGCTTTATTTAAGAGAAGCTAAACACTGCCCTTTAAGAATTATTTAACAGTTAAGAAAAGAAGAGTTAAATTCAATTTAAATCATCATTAGTAATCCTGGTTATATCAAAGATTTATTTGATTTATACAGTTAGTTCCCTTTACCTTATTTAACCCAGAAGAATCCTTGTGCAACTGAGAAGAATCAGGTTTAACTTCTGATTTTAAAGGGTATAGGGGGGATTGTTCTTCATCACCAACAGGCTCTTCTTCTTCCTCCACAATTGAGTGCATAAGAGGTGCTTGTGGAACAACAGAGAATTGTTTTTCACTTGAATTTGTAGCCTGAGAAGATGAGTGTTTACCAGCAGATGCTGCTATTGTGAGAACTTTCATCCACTCTTTAAGTTCATCATTATTAGAAGCCACAAAAACCCAGGGTGCCATGCCAGACTGCGTGAGTCTGAACACAGGAGTGCGCAAAAGTCGGTCATCCAGTGAGATCTGACAACAAGGCATGATGAGAACATCATATGCCACTTCATCTGGATCTTGTGAAGGAAATATGCACAGGTGTTGATCAATAAGAACACACCACCAGAGTTTTTCACTGTGCTTTTCTTTCAGGAGTCCTGCAAAATCTGGCTCTGTCAAGTCCTCAAGGGAAATGTCAAACAAAGCCGCACTGTCTCTCTTGCGACTCTTTCGTTTATTGACAGGAGAATGATTAGAAGCGTTTAGTTCAGTTGGTGTATTTACGCCTAAGTTATTGCAACTGTCATCATTGTTATTGTCTGATTCATCTTCCTCTTCTTCAATTGGATGGTAAATAACAAGTTCACGTAAATCGTTTAGGTTTATTTCCTCGCGATCCACATAACAACCCTGTTTATGTTAGAAGTTACAAGAAAGAAGAGTAAGACATGTTAATAAGGTCAAGTTTTGAAATTTAGGAAGGAATTAATATCATGATAAGACCATATAGTACAGTCATAAGTTTGGTTTGTTAAGTTTTTGTTTATTTCGTGTCAATGTTTAGCTACTAGTTAATAAGATATATGAACAAAACACTTACCAATGCTGAACCATTGAAAGTCAAAACTTTTAGAATTTACTGACATATACATCATGTAATATTACAAGATGTATATATGTATTTGAAATGTACTGCTGACCATTGATTAACATTGAATTTTGCTGGTTGGAGTACAAGTCAGAACTTTCTTCAATGCCAAAGGCTATTATTTTTAATTATTTAATTTATTCATGAATACACTGGTTTCCAATGTGGTAACTTTCATTAGTCGTCAAAACAATAATTTTATTAGCCACAGGAACAAAAGTTAAGGAACTGAGGTTAATGTCTTGTAAAATTGGAGGTTAGCTAACATACACGATTGCATTTAACATCATTATGTTATGTATAATTTTTTTAGAATAATTAGATCACAAATTATAACAAAAATTTAAGGCAATTGTTTATAAAATAAGTTCCTTTGTTTCACTCTTCTTTAACATTAACTGTTGTTAAACAGTTCAGTTTGAACAGTTTCCTGTTCCCCTTATTTCAAGGGGTTTTCCAGTAGTGTTTTAATGGACTGGTTAAACCTCATTAGCACATTATATATAATTAGGCAATTCTATTATCAAGAAACTATGAAGCGTGGGCAGATCATAAAATTGTGATCTAATTTTCATTGATATTCAAAAGCTAATGGACCACTGCACAGTAATCAGTAGTTTTTATTGTGATTGATCCCGAAAGAACAAGAAAGACAATGACCTGTTTGAAAATTAAAAGGTACAGTAGTCAAAGATGGCCATTTTAGTAACTGAAATAATTATATCTGTTCAATGACAATATAATAACATGTACAATACAACCTTGTTAGTTTAACCACCAACATATTTCCACAAACATTTGGCCCTACAATGTTTCAAACAGATCAAAGTAAAAACAAAATAGACATGCAAACCTTTTTTGTTCTGCTTGCTTGCCAGGTTTCTGAATTCTCAGACTGGCCACAACTGGACATGTCTGGAAGAGATTCACTGCGGGGAATCCCCTCTTCACTGATACCATTGAACTCATTGGTTTCATTTAGCGACTGGCTTGAAAGTGACAGTCCAGCATTGAGAAGGCTGCCATCCTTAAGATTATTGTTCTTCATGTTGTTCAAAGAATTATTCATTCCTTCCACAAGGGTGATACATTCTTTTCTATGAGTGTCAGCCTCACAGCTGAGAGATTCCTTCAGCAAAATGTTTTGAAGGAAAATACTCAATTTAGAAAGTCCTGTCTGAAATTCTGTGAAGTAGAAAGCAATAACACTGGATCAGGTGAAATACATATTTACATACTAGAGTAACTATGTGTAGATAGTACAGTATGTACATGTAACATGCTTATCAGTGGGAAATTAAGGGTGCTTACAAATACTGTTGAACCCTGCCTTACTGCCGCCCTGTTAATGTGGTCACCTTGTTGTTGTGGCTCATTGGTGACCAGATTAATGGGGTTCTACTGTATAGCATTTAGCCACCTATTTTGGAAATGATGAACACAAAATTTTCCACAACTGCTTTGCAAACTTTTCCACAACTGTTTTGCAAAATTGTGGTCAATTACCTCCTGTTGCAGAGATCTATATCCTGGCTGGAAAAATTGCCGAACATACCATGTTTACTCAAATAAGTGCCACCCTCCAATAAGCAATGCATTTGGGATAAAAAAGTTGATAAGCACTGCCTCCAAATAAGCACCTGGCTCTAAAAATCCAATACAAAGCAAGTCTAACACAGCACTGGAAATATATTTTCACCAAAAGTGACTTCAGTTCAAAATGATTATATTTCACTGTTTGCCCATTAAGTTCTTTGTTTAAAGTTCTTGCAATACATAGTTCTGTTGTGAACATGAGGAGCTTTAGTCAAATTAGAGTCCAAAAAACTTCACCGCAGGGATGATTACAAAATTGTTTGGTTGCGTCAATCATTACTTAGATATGAGATAATTATATTGACACTTGCACTCAAAGGTGTTTTCTCAAAATGACATTTTCTGTTTCATGTTTTAGACATTCAAGTCTTTATACATCATGTCAAATAAACAGAGGCCTGCTAGATTAAATTAATATAGAAAAACTGCGAAACAACATCTGTAACCAATTAGCAGTCTCTAAAGAAATTTCAAACACGAAACATTGTGGCTGGATAAGGCTCTCTTTAACACTAAAACTAGAACCAGGGCCGAGATTTCAGAAATTCTCAGCGTGTCCATCTTTTTATACAACACTGTTTAGAAACCGAAGCGGCCACTCATACAATTTCAATACTGACAATTACACCTGCAGTCTCCCTAAGAACATCAATAAGTTAAACACTATTTGCTACTTTTGCATGTATTTCTGCCTTGTTTGTTCCTATATCCCTTATACTACATGTATTACTAACAGTGGAAAGGACAATCTGTACATTATGTATTAAGTGGTTTGCCAATCAAATACACACTTCTCATTACAAAACACGAAACTTTCAATAATATTCCCTTTACCTGACTTACGCTGATTATATTCTTGATCAAAACAAGCATTTGCCACTGTCACCAATGGATACAGAGGATATTACACGATAGTGTGAGGGTCTGAGTTATACCTTAAATCTTTGAATCAGTACTTCCCCTGTAATAAGCACCCCCTTCAAAAAGTGCCCCTCCTATCAGCCAAAATTTAAAGTAAGTGCCTCCCCTCTCCTGTTATAAGGAAGGAGTACTGAGACAGCAGAGAATGTATAGTATTGGTCGTGCTTAATCACAAGCAAGTGATTATCGACTCATTCAAGCACTGTACATTGACCGTCGCAATGGATGGTAGAGAAGTTCCGCTATTCAATGCCTGAAGCCTTGCCAACCTGGCACAGCAGGTCTAGACCAGCTAATTAAAGGGGTTATATATTACATAGTTGTTCGAGACAGACAGGATCCGTCTGAGACTAATCTGAGGAACTGACACACAATTATTACAAAAAAAGCTGTTCATATCTGACCACGATTTTGGAAAAATTAAATAAGCAGCCCCCTAGATTAAGTGCCTCCCTCGAATAAGCGCCCTCTGTCTTGTCCTAAATTTGAAATAAGCGCCTTGCAGGGCTCTCATTCAGGGATTTACAATATTTTCCAGTGGAAAAAATGGGTGCAGCAAGTGAGTAAAATAACATCATCAATACCCCCACTAGTGAGGAAATGGAAAATTCACTACTCAGATCCCAGATGTACAGTTTCATACGACGCTGATTACTTGCTGTGTTATTGGTATTTTACAGTGAACGAGTGCAGGTGAATCATATTTTTACAACCTCCCTTAAAACAGACTTAATCTTAAAAAATAAAGGAATATTACAATTAGCAATAACTAGTATAAATGTTAAAATGGGTCTTACGTGATTTTCTAAGAGCTAATACACCCAATATATTTTTAATATTTTGCACCTAGCAAAAGATAATATATATGAAAAAAATATACAGTACTTTGTTTTGGTTAAACTATAAACCATTAGCTTTTAGCAGACATAAAATTCATTTATTTATCATGAGAAAGTATAGAAACAATACTGCTTAAGATATTAACAAACATTCTTAATAGTCCACATTCAATAGATATACATGCACTGACAAATCTGCGTGCAGCACGTGTTGAAACAGCTTAACAGGGCAATAACGTTTTAAGGAATTAGCATACAGCTGAATTTCCCTTTTAAGTTAGAAATATGGCATATTATATAGTTGTTAACATGAAACAAATAAACAGACTTATTGTAACCATACAGCAAATTTGTTACAAGCCTGAAATCTACTTATACATGTGTCCCTCAGGAAACAATACCTTTTACTCATAAAGAAATGCTGGTAGCCAGGTAGCCATCTTGCATCTTACATAAACGGGAGAAGAACTATACTTGCAAACACATTTATTATTTATTATTTCTATTTCTACACCTTAGGAAAAGGGATTGAAATGTTGATAGCTTTGAATGATTAAAGAGCCGTAAGATTGAAATCAATTGTTAACTTGGGAATTTCACAAAATAACAGTTATGTTTTCAAATAATTAAAATGAAAAAGAATCTGAAACATGTTTGTTAAATAAACATTAAGAAAGAACAGTATCTGCTGGTCATTACTTCAGGAGAAATATTCACAGATAATTTAATGAGAAATGCTGATGCTAGTCATAATAATAAGATAAAGAAGTAAATATACAGGTTCCTGTGAATTTTAATTGTAAACAGAAGCTAAATCCCCCAAAACATAATAAATACAAATAAAATACATGTATGCATCCCAAGTTCCCAAACCAATTGAAATGAACTGATTTCACGTAAGGTGTTAGAAATTATTATAATTATGGTCCACAAATATTTCCAAAAAACTGGTCATCAATGAGGTATGTTCTAAAAATAGTAAGCAAACCTGAATATGATTCCCACAAAACCGAAATATGTAAGAGCAAGCATGTGACCACAATAATGATATTTTATGATGCTGTTTGATCAACATTCTTTCTTGATGCCTAACTTGTCATTTCAAATCACAAAAATTTAACTTGCACTTTTCACCATTGTTCAGTAAGCTGCAAGGCAAAGTTTTCATCTGGGAATTTTAATTATAATTGACCCATAAAACTTGGACAAATAAATAATATTTTGAATGACTTGCGTTTTCAGAAGACGAATGGAACTCATAAAACAAACAACAAGGCATGCATGTGTTTGAGCAAAAAACTTATTACATTTACTATTTACTGCTTAACTGGTTGCTAAGAGACAGAGCACAACAACCTTTAAATTCACACCTGCGCATTTCTCATACTGCACAATTGATATTCTAATGAGCTTGACAACTATTTGCTGTTTGAAAACCAATATTTCTCGAAATACCGGTAGTCAATATTTTTTTCTTTACTGCATTAACAAATGCCTCTTTTTCAACACACTGTGCAGAGCTTTGCAGTATTTTATAATATGTATACAATGTTTATTTAAGGGTTTCAAAAAAGATAAATTTGCCTTAAAGCATTAGTCTGGTCTAGAAGATAACTGATCTAAATTTCAAATTTGAATCATTTCCGCGTTCACCAGTTTATGTCCTCTAAATTTGTAAAAACCTAAAAAAAAATGTCAAGAATTGTCACCCTATGTTTTAACTTTACTTTTAGAATAAAAAGAACTATTTACAAAAGTTTAAATACAAAAATTTGAGTGCCACTTCGTTTTTGTTTGGTCTCGACTGGTCCCATTTGCTATTTCCGCACATCGGCCTTTGAATTGATTTACTGGATGAATTGAACGAATAAAATCTTATAATTACAGTTTGCATTTCGATATGACTACACATCCGACGACACTACATTGACAATACAGAACATTACGCTTCTTCAAATAATATCCTTTTTTACGCTACAAAGATACGCATTTCATATTGCGGCCTTGAATGTTAAATAGACAAAAGAAAACTAAATCTGATAAAATATCTTCTTCAAATATTGATTCACAGTACTGCCGTATTCTTTCGTAACTTCATAAAATAATATTTTAGGCCTTAGGGAGTCTGTCGACTAACAAAGCAAAACTTTTCGCAGAATCAATTTAACATTTGTTTCAGCTGGCGTTTTTAGCGAAAAAAAAAATGAAAGACGCTAGTCTGGCGAAGTGATGTGAAAAATTAAGACAACGACGCTAATGAGAGTTTTTCTCAGCGTCCATGACAAGATTTCAAAAATACTACACCGTATATGTGATCCAGTCAGATTAAAATGTCGTTTAGACGAAATAAGGATCAGGTTTTCAGAATAAGACAGCTATAATGGGAGTAACTTACTATAAGCCGGTGATATGCAAATAAATCGGTACCATATTCAATACAAGCCAAGGAGACGAATATTATTATGTCTCTGAGCATAGAACAGCAGCATGTAAGCTATTGGAAGTAGAATAAATCACTCAGTGTTGTTCTGTGCATGTACGCGGGTGTCAACGACCAGACTGTGGGTTAAGTTCGGAAAGGGAAGCCTCTCTATTCTTCAACTGCGCGTTAATAAATGGTTGCTTTAGAACTAAACTGAAATAATTTCCTCGTTGGTTTTGACAACTCGATCATGTCAGTTTGATATCAACTGTAAAGTGAAACATTCCGTTTCAAATTTCCACGTGTGGAAAAAATCGAGAAAGCTGAGACGCACAGATCACACATCAAAATGTTGAAAGATAATTTAAAACACGGGAAACTTTCGTTGTTCAAATTGCGTAGTTCACGCTGTTGAAAGTGTACGTAAAAGTGAATAAGTTCTTCGCTTCGGTTCAATGATATATAAACAACCGTTGTGAGTCCAGCACAATATCAATAAGTTTTGGCATCCTACTATTTCAAAGTTTGGTGCTTGAATGAAAACCCTGCTGGAAATCCTACAAATATTCGAGAGCCATGCACAAGCCAAGAAAAAACTTACTTAAAACCCAATGACTGTATTTAATTTTATAATGCTCAATCGAGCTCGCGTACAATGCTCCTTCACACTTCTAATTAAAAACCCTAAAATCGCGATCACAGGGAATGTTAGAGGTCGTGTCAACACACAGTGGAATACTTGCCAAATCCAATGGTTCACACATTAAGACGACAGCCCTTTTACAACTAGGATCACTTACCTACAAGTACCTCCGTAGATAGTTCAACCATGGTTGCAAACGTTTTTTCGACGACGACGGCTGTCGGCTGTTTAGGGTTGGCTGATTTTTAACAACACCAACATTGAAATATCGCGCCAGCCGCTTCGAAGTAATCAAGGACGACGTCCGAGTCGAAATCTCTCCGAAAATTCACCTTGTTCACAAATCCAGAGAACTAATTCACGAGCGCAGTTCATACACTTTAATAAGCGATCAGACAGATCAACTACACAGAGCAGAGCTGACTTCGTTTGGAGATGAGTCCCGAGTGATTTTCAGCAGGGGTGTTACCTGTGCCATTAATTAACCCCGAAGAGAGTGGGCGACATTCTTGAGGGCTTACATTTTGTGTTTTGTCCAAAATGATTGGTCTTCAATGACGTCTGATCTCACAAAACAAAATAACTGTCACACCACACTGAAAACATGACGTCATT
>Ga0126339_10002194_pt1 | contig 13854 bp, 7 predicted proteins | sample OrbTmetagenome_2_FD_92532 | JGI IMG/M metagenome (GOLD analysis project Ga0126339, IMG submission 92532) | Coral microbial communities from Petempiche,Puerto Morelos, Mexico - Orbicella T R C metagenome | ecosystem: Host-associated > Invertebrates > Cnidaria > Coral | place: Petempiche,Puerto... | reverse complement strand
GGAGACTGGGAACAGGTTAATGACACCATACAAGGAAGTTCAGTTCTTGTGAAAAATCTAAACTCGTTCACTGGTTACAGCTTCAGAGTGAGGGCTAAGAATGGACTGGGAACTAGTCCCTACGGTCAACCGTCGCCAAATGTAACTACTCCGGAGGGAGGTATGAGGAAAGATTTTCATTGAAATTATATTTAATATCTGAGAATCAACAGTAGTAGGAAAAGGCCCTTGCTGCTATTTTTTTTTTTTTGCCATATTCACTCTAAACATCAATCTTTGCAGTTTCTCAGATTTCATCACAAAAATTGAATTAAGTCTTGTAGGAAATACAATTGGTAGAAGTTTGCATTTCTCGCACACTAGTACTGATAACTTTTTGTCCAGAAATTTTATAATATTCTACAATTTGTTTCTAGATTTTGGCCCTAGGTTTCTTGCAAACCAAAACTTTTGAAGGGACTAGTTAAAAAGTCTCATTACTTTAGTGAGTTTTGAATGCCTAGAGAAGAAAACGTTTTGTTGAGTTTTTTGATTAAAAACCAATTTTCAGCTACTTTTTTCGCGGCTAATAGGCAAATGAACCCTGGTGTTCCCTGAGAAGTCTTCTTTAACTTTGTATAGTGCTTTTTTTTAAGTGTTGATCTTTAGAACATTTTTTTTGCAGCCCCATCACCTCCAAGGGAATTGAGATTGACTGTAAAGAGTGCAAGTGTTATTCTTATGTCGTGGACCAGACCGAACGTTTTAAATGGATACCTCAGGACTATTCTGTACAGAATAAACTACACACCTGTTAACGGGAACACCTCACGGGAGTCTTTCATCCAACACTCTTCCTCTGGAAGCCCACATAATTTTACTTTGCAAGGCCTGTCCCCTGACACGGTGTACAGTATTCAAGTTTACGCCGGAAGGAGAAGAAATGATGGCGTGGAACGATGGAGTAAAGAGGTTTCAAAAACAGCGACCACCCTGCAGTTAGGTGAGAATAACTAAGAAACTTAATCGGAGATGTCCTTTGAAGCGCCTCGTGAGTGTGTAGTTCCCGGGGGGGGGACTCTCATAAAAAGGACGGTGGTGCTCGTCGTACTTTTAGGAGTTAAAAAAGCGCATTTGGTTCCTCTTAGGGTTTTCAGCCTCAAAAGGTCCACGGCGAGAGCTTTTGCGGTGCCTTTTAGGTATGATAGAAGATAATGTGTTGTTTTAGAGTTGGTACTTCTTAGGGGTGAAAAAAATTTCAAGCCACGCACGCAAAACAGGATTTTTGTACCTCTTAGGGGTTCTTTTCAAAATTTCCGACGAGCACCCCCGTCTTTTCTATACGGGAGTCCCCCCCCCGGATAGTCCTAGTATTGCAACGTGCTGCAGATTGGTTGCTAGTTAGCAATTAGATTATGAGCTCGAGATGCTCCCATGTGAACTGTCACACACAGAAAGCGAGAGCAAATAATCTAATTGTCTTAGTATAAATCTGTTAAAGTTACAGTAAATTATCTAAATCCTCTTCGCAGACACATCGAAAACTCAAACAAGCGGCCGCCATTTTTTTAACAACCGCTCACTGCTTGGCTACTCACTATCTATAACAGGGTAGATAGTGAGTGGCGTTTCCAGTGAGAAAACGGCATTCGTGATAGAGCGGGAGTAGACTTGTACTAATTCAATCTAGGACACTTAGCTGCCCTGTCTATCAACTTGAAGTTGACAAAGGTAAATTAACTGCGGTAAAGGCTTATCTGGGGATGTTGAAGTGATATAGTTCTTTACAGTATGTGCTTTCTTTTCATTTTTTCAGTTCCTCTTACACCGCCTTTGGACTTAACGGTTCAGTCTAATGGAGCTTATCAGGTCATGGTCAAATGGAAGGTTAGATATCATAAAATATTTTACCACCAATAATAGCTGATGTCAAGGAGTAAATCATGAAAGGTGGATAACGCCATCCACTAAGGCCCAGCTGATCAAAGGGTAGACAGACACCAACTGAGCCGAAGTAGTTACAAACACTTTATAAATTTCTGTGTGTTTATAGGTTCCTTCTTATTCCATCGCGGGTTACCATATATGGTATGAACAATTTGATGGCAAAGCTGAGTACAAGAAGGTAGTAATATCCCGGATGACAGACACGGTTTATCTGATAACGGGCCTGGAACCTGGTACAAAATACGAAGTGAAAGCCCGGATGTACAGCAATGCAGGGATCGGTCCGTTTTCGGAACTACAATTTGCCACAACTTCTGTTGGTAAGAGAAACTTGGTTGACCAAAGTTAATTTTACTCAACGCACATTTTATGAATTCTAACAGAGACGAAGTCAGCTCTTTCATGTTGTTTTCGGGGGCAAAAAACTTCCTATACGAAGCATTTCACTACACTCTTGGCAATCTGTCTCATTGGCTAACAAGTAGTTTTATTTGAATCTGGGGTTCTTGCAAGATCTAGTTGGCAACTTGACTTATACCACTGGAAACCGAACAATAATGGCTTGATTGTCGAACAGAACTTAACAAATGATACTAACACATTAGTGGTAGTGTGGCCTCTATAAGGTGTTCAGTAAGTTGGGGTGCAGGGCGTAAAATGGCGCAGGAAAAAAATAGGGGATAGGCACGGAGCGGAAAAGCGAGAGAACGCTCCTTGCATCAAGCCTCTCTCTCCTCTATTTCACTCCGTCGTTTCTTCGCGGCGCCCTTGGCCGGCGCCCCTACTAACTGAACGCCTGGACAAGGCTATGGAAAATGAAAATGAAAAACGATGTCGAGGTTTCCTTTAAAATTTCCCTTAGTGTTTCTTTCCAACATAAACAACACGGAGCTTTGTTTCGTAAATTTAGGGAATATTTTCCGATTTTCTTTACTTTTCTTTTTTTTCAGATGCTTTTGCGGTGTCGTCAGAACAAAGTGGTGGAACCCAGTCATCCGGTTTAAAAGTCGCCATTATCTGTTTTTTGCTTGGTGTTATTCTGTTACTCGTTATCATCGGTTTTGTTTGTTTTAAACGACGGCAGTCCAAGCGTTCTCGTAAGTAGCAACCAGCAGTAAGTGATGATTGACACTGTAAATTGATTTGTCATCCGATTTTCCGTGTTTAAAAATTTACCGTACTTTCCTTCTAATCTCCTCTCCGATCAACTGTGTTTGGGAGTCGGAAAGAGTACGGTGGAAGTGTGGGAACTGGGGTGAAGTTCCCAGACTCCAACAGGATCTTGTTCCCAGGTTTTTCTTACCACACTTCCTCAAAAGCGTGTTATACCAAATTGTTCTTCATCTTTTCATTTTCAGGTCAGACTTTCCGCATTGATAACCGAGAAGATCCTTCTCTCAAATACGTTGTCCAGTAAGTGCTATGGACAAATACTTTGTACATAATAAACAATTTTTGGCGAGACCAGGGCTTTATTTATAGTGTTTAGTCGAAATTACTTTGGATAGCCTTCAGCCTTCTTTGGCAGTGCCCGGAAAAAGGTTTGAACATGTAACAGTTAGCTTGGGACGATCTTTGGAAATCTTCCGGTGATAGTCGGAAGTGTTCATAAATTCTTCAAAATCTTGTTTGAAACTCTTGTTGTTTACATCATAAGCAAAACTGATAACACATCGGAGCAGGAAGGTTTCGTTTTTTTCTCTTCACGTAATTAACTCGATATGTCGCTCATTCACTCGTGAGCTATCAAGTTAAAGACCCAGTTTTGACCGCAATGCATTGCGCGCTGTGCAGCACTGGAACGCAATAGAAACCTCGCTATCATGTAAACCAGCACAATAACAAATACACGTAAAGAATGTGGCAATACTGGGTCATTAAGTAATGGCACCTTTGCACGCCCTCCTGCAGTTTTTCTATACTCTAACTGTGTGACGCGCTTTATTTCTAGACAGAGGAATACAAGCACTTCGCGATCGCAAGCATCTACAAGTGACAGCAGTGAAGGAAGCGTGGAGGGACAGTACAACTTCGCCGCTGAAGATGACGAGATCGACGAAGGAATGTTCGCTGGCGACAGGAACTCTGGTAGTTATCTTCAGGATCCTGGGCTTCGTTACCTAGACCCGGCTCAGCTCAATCATGATACCCCGTCATTCCTCGAGCGCAGCGTGGATGACGTCGTCCGTCTTGAAAACTACAAGCCGCGGATTAGTCCCAGTGCTTCGCGCAAAAACGACGCAACGGTATATGCTGACGTAGAAACAGACGACCTCAATGACCCGTCCAAGGGCTCTGACGGGGTAACCAAACCTGGACCTTCGAATGATGACTTACTCGGTAGTGAGCCTCCTAATTGGGTTCCTCCACCACCTCCTGTCAATATGAAAGAGCCTCCAGTTTACTCCCCAGAGGATGAGAGCAGAGGGACTAGTCCGGACAAATTAGTCGGGGGCTCTGATGAGACTAATAAATATTGCCCCTCGGCTGATGGACCTTCGTCCAGCGAGGGCCCTTCGGCAGGTGACTTTGTTACTCTTCGTGAAACAAAACCCCCGCAATACCCCCAAGGTGATCATTCGGCTAAAATGAAAAGCGAATCGACCGCTCAAGACAATTCTGTAGACTCTGCTAAAAATGAACCTTTGGCCGACAGATCTTCATTTCATTCTGAAGACACCTCTGAAGACGACGATACGATTGATTGGCCCCCGCCACCCCCTCCCCCGCAGAAATCCTCGTATCAGCCTGACGATTCTGACTGGGAACGACCCCTCCCTCCTGAAATTATTGCGCTTCCGGGAAAAAGAAACCGCGTTGCATCGTGGGCGCGCGACGAAGCTGAAGGCTCGAATGATTTTGACGATTTGACCAAGATTTGAATTATATGACGGTTTATCTCTTTATTTCTCAACTCACTGTTTGCATTCCGTTCGTATTTACATATAAATGACAGGCTTAAGATGAAACTTCCAAGTAAAGGTAGTAATCTTAAATTAATGATGTGTACAAGTGGGTGGGATAAGTAGATAGGCGCATTATCTTTAGAGTATTTTTCTAGCAATCTAATTAAAAGACAAAGAAGTTTCAATCGTTTTAGCTAGCACGCGGAAGTACTTCCTCTAAACTTAACAGCGTGTAACAAGGCTATCTACCCTGTTTATTAAGCGTCAACAGGATTTAAACGTAAGCCGGTCTGAGACCAACTCCGTCCAAGAACTCGATACAATATTAAGGGTGTAACTGTCTTGTACTTTTTTTGAGCAGTTTTAACGTTTTTATGTATCCATTGTCAGCATTTTCAATTTTCAACGTGGTGATATCACAGGATTACTGTATCGCGGTATTTTTAATGTCTTCAATTTTTCTTTTATTAACATGTTTCGTAGCAAATTAAGGGTTGAACCATTTGACTTCTGAGGGGGGTGGGTGGGTGGGTGAGTCGGTATAGTCACGATTTTTTTAATCCTTCCATGCACTAAGAAATTTTTTTTCGGGACGGGTGTATGCGTGAAATATTTTTACTTTTTTTCGGCTCACAGAACGTGCAGGAAATTTGTTTCGGCAGTGGTCGTGTACATGAAGTATGCTTGCAGGATCTTTTTTGTCAAAATCACCACCCCCCTTCAAGAGTCAAATGGGTCATCCCTAATAAGGGCTTAAAGGTAAAAGGTAAAGTCTGCATGCGAGCCAAGTGGCCCATCAGGCCGGAGCTTATCCCAGTTTCTGTAGGATGAAGCGACTAGGAGGATTTCTACTCCCCCCTGGATGGGATGCTAGTCCATCGCAGGGTTACCCCCAGCATTAAGTTAATAAGGGCTTATTTACTGACAAAAAATTAATAACTTGTGTGACTTATACGGCCGCAGAGGCCGATACGATATTATTTCTAATATAAGAAAAAATGTAATTAACTGAAATATTTAACATTTTCGCGTAAATTTAAACTATAAATTATTTTGGAATTTTACGGAAATTTGTTTATACAGAGTGACGTATCTACCGGTGCTGTAATAATTAGGATAGTCCTGGTGACTTAGTTTAGTTTTTTTCTTTAAAGCCTATTTTGTAAATACAAAAGCGAGAAATAAACGATGCTATCTCTTTTAAAACAGTTTTGAGAAGAAGTGCCTTACGCCCAAAAGATCAGTCGAGTTCCCTATTAAATTATTATCCAAGTTAACACACCATTTTGCTCCCTTGTGGGGGCAAAATTGGCCGAGTGATCACTTCTTGCTCCACAAGGGAATGGAACTAGGAAATATTTTCATTAGCAAAATGGCCTATTCGGTCATCTTTCTCTTCTTGAGAGGCTCGATGGAGAAGTCCGCTGTAGGATCTGAGTGCAGGCGAATTTCTTTTCACACTCGTTGGCTCGCTTCGCTTGCTGATTTTTTTGCCGCCCTTGCCGGGAGCCTCGCTCGCAGGCCACCAGGCGAGGCACAAAAACAAGCGTTGTCTTGCGCCTGCAGTGACTTTTCTTAGCGGATTCGCCCTCTGAAGAAGAGAGAACAGTCATCCTGCTTCATGAACGTTTATGATGCCTTGGTCGTATAAATGGATTCCAATATCTTCGAGATAACATTATGTACAGTTATCACTGGATTTACTTCCCTTTTCATTTGATTCGTTGACGGATCACTATATCACCTCCAACCAACAGCCGACAAAGAATGTTTTACTCTTGCGCAATACGCCGAAAAGGGAATTTTACTGACATGCGTGCGTTATACAGTCCGACTTTGAACTTTGGGTCTGCAAAGACGGTATACCGTTTTTGTTGGCTAGAAATTGGTTTTATTTAGCGTCCGAGTGCCATCGATCACTTTAAAGCTTATCACCTCAAGTTTCCTGGGAAATATTGATGTTTCCTAATTCCACATTCTGCACTGCAGATTCTTTGTTCATTTCTGCCCTTGTAGAAAGGTAGCTGCTGAACTCTCGAGAGTCTTTTGACGCCAGTGGACACAACACCCGTTTCATTCCGTTGCGAAACCGCTGATCTCGGATAGCGTAGATCACGGGATTCACGCAGCCGTTCAAAGTAGTGATGGTGAGCACCGCGTTTAAAGCACTGCTAGAGAGTTTCCAGGACCCTTTAGTGGCCATCTTAGCAACAGAGCAAACAGTGTAAGGAAGCCATGAGATCACGAACGCTCCCAGCACGATAAGCAGTGTTTTCATGGCCTTTGTTTCCATTACTCTTTGGCCTTGTTCGCTGGAGCCAGATGTGTTCACCGAATTCTTTTTGATGCTCTTCACATGGTATCTGGCTACGAAGAATATCCTACAGTAACAGTAGACCATGCACAACACTGGAACAGCAAATGGAAAGAACGCCAAACCGAGAACGTACACTCTATTCGCCAGTCCCTTCGCGCCCCAGTTTGGACGGCAGGTGGAGGTCTTGGGATCATACATGACCTCGCCCCAGCCAACCTGCGGTGCAAAAGCCCAGAAAATGGAATGGACCCAGCCCACCAGTAGTGCCAAAGCTGAACGGAAAGTGGTCAGCGTAGTCTGGTACCTAGTAAGCGGAAGAAGGTGGAAGCTGATTGGACAAAAGTGTATTTTAACATATGGGGTCGCCGGACTCGGTTTGAGCTATACGTAATTTAAGCTAATTAAAATTAAGTGTGAACGGGTTTTGCTGTTGCTGTCGCTGAACGTAATCTGTTTACCAATGATTGCGCATATGTTTGATACCATCATTACGGAATCAGACGAAAAAGACTGGTAGCAATGATTCAGCTAAGAAGAATTAAGTTCTAAAAAAGGCTGGAAACCGCACACACCTTAAAGTGTTTGTGCTAAGCAAAGTTTAGTTTCTTACCCGAAATTCAGAAAAGAAAAGCATTACAAGGGTCCCCTAAAGAACTGCAAATGCTGCAATAGTCAAAAATTAAATTTACACGAATGAGTTCGGAGAAGCTTAACACTTAATTGAATCTTCCTGCCGAATTTCGCACGAAATGGTGTTTCCGCGCCAAATTTATAGGTCGTTTCAGAAGATAAAGAAGAATTTCTTGCCAAAATAGGAAGTAAACGACAATGTAATTTGAATAATGACCTCGTACTCACCAGACAGGTGCGGTGACCGTTGATTTGCCCTATGCTTCCGCACACGCCTGGCCGAGCGTTAATTTCGAACACTAGGAGCCCATGAAGCTCTCGTCGGCAAACACTAATTATTTCTTGTGTAGTACAATTTCTTCCACTGAGCTCTTAATTTTTTTTTTTTAATGTATTGTTTATTGATCAATAATTCATTCTATCACCTTCAAATAAAATGTAGTTTGCAGTACGGTGATACTCGGTTTGGGAATGAGATGTTGCCCATTTTTAATTATCACTCTCGCGTACTAGGATGTCTTCTAATTATCTCTACAGACAACGGTTTCCGGTTACTTTTTGAGTGAAAGGTAAGAGAAGATTTCCTTCCGAAAACGGGAAGAAATTGTCACACCGGATATTTGAGGCACTGTCGGAAAACCTCACGTAACAATCGCCAACTTCGAACACAATTGCCATGAGTTTAGTCAGAAATACTTTGACCGCCCCTCAAAAAAATATAGCGGTTGCTTGATTTGTTTTCAGTGTCCATTTTTAATTCATTTCAGGATTCAAAACGAACTAAGCAGTTAATTTTCACTTCCGTTGATTGACTAGTATTATATTCGCAGATGTTTATGTATTTACATTCACATTGATGTGCAAACAATTTTCAAGAGGAAAACATCGTAAACGTGTCTTCCACTATGATTACTGGTCGGGTTAAAATGGGACATCCGGACGGGCACTCAGTTCAGTGACTAATTGTTAAGCTTGAATTTCCCCTTTATTAACAATTTTTTCAGCTTTATTTCTCTCCAGGATCCTTTAATTCTCCTTTTCACGTTAACAGGCATCAAATTGGACCTGGCAGGAGATTTGCTCGGTCAATTTATTTTCGTAAACGAACGCTAAGGGTCCGTCTCAGCTTACTACTGACTACTCTACTGAATGTCTTTTAACCGTATACAATACACCGATGAAAGTCGTCTCAAAAAATTCTGTACATGCTCTCGATTTTTTTTTCAAAATTATGACCAATGTTACGAATATAAATATTGCGGTGCAGTGTACTAAAAATATACATTTTTCTTGTTTTCAGGTACAGTTTCCGAGGTTTTCGCTCACCGTTAATTTCTTTAGATCAGTTTCCAGCAAAAGTTTACTGTTCTCCGTTTTAGCGATTGCATAATTTTGGTTATTTCCTTTCGCTGAATTATAATTCAGAAATATCCCCATATCATTGAAAACGGATAATCAAACAAACAATAACCTTTGTTTTCCTTAATGGGAAAGGATATTACTTCAGGCACCCTCTTCACAAATTTCCCCTTTATGTCTAAATTGTCATTGAAGTTGTTAACGTTCTGAATTGCTTTTTCAGTAATGCACTTTCTCATTGCCCACGGTATGATAATTTTACTGTGCATGTTTGCAATCGTGAAAGCGTTTTCTTTGTGTGCGCTAAAAACTGTAATCTGTTGTGTACAGCTCCGCAAATACATTAGACGCCAACTACGAAAAAATAAAATCTTCCTTCCTCAGTTTTTCATTTAATGGTGTCTTGATTTTTATTTGAACGTGAAAATTGTCAAAATTGCCTGAGGGAATTATTTTTGTCATTAAGAACGTGATTATCAGTGAAGTCTGATCAAACATGATTTAGTGCAAAGTAAACGATAAAAATGCCTGGCCTATCGGGCAAAAGTACAACTCCATTTTGTGGTTGGCTTACGCACACAAGATGATCCGAAAGATTTAGAAACAAACACAACACTTGCTAAGTTAATGGCTTCTTTTTTAGCGTTGCTATTTTTTTTTTTTACATAAACTTGTTGGATTTGCAGTTAGTTGGAAGAGTATTTGTTTCAGTCTTACCTTAAAGGATCGGTTATCGCGAGAAACCGATCTACACTCACCAAACAGAGTGTCATGAGAGAGGCGTTCAGACTCAGTGAAACGAACGCCGCGTGCCACCCGCACCACGCAGTTGACATGTACCACTCCTGAGCGAGCGAGGACGCGATGTAAAATGGAATATAGATGGCTCCTACAAGAAAATCCGCAGATGCGAGGCTTCCGATGAAGTAGTAAGTCGGTTTGTGAAGTTTGTGGTTGAAGACCACGATGGCAACCACGAAGGTGTTACCCAAAACGCTGCCAATGCTGATAAATACTAGCAAAATTACTTGTATGTACACCTCAACATCACTTCTCAATGGAGTTGTTTTTGAGGTGGATTCAGTTGCATTCAGCTGGGTGTCCTGTGTAGTGTTGATCATTTTGTAGACTTCCTGGCTCTGTTTCACTCGACCGTTGTTTTCCACAGCAGTCCGTGACCCACTGGCTCGACCCAATCAATACAGAATGGATCAATTATCTAGACCCGGCGACTATGTTTGCAGTTTTCTGAAAAGAAAAATATTGTGTTAATGTTTGCATGTAATTAGCATAAAAATAGGACATTTCACTTCGCTCCTGGGTAAATAAATTACAAAAAATGGGAAAGAAATTGTTTGCTAAGTGCGCTTGAGCAAGGAAACATGCTCAGTTCTCCTTGAGTGGCAGAAAACAGGGGAGACAGTAATCGTCAACTGTTTGTAAAGAAAAAAGGTGGGTTTCGTTTAAACAACCAGGATATAATTTCCTTTTAAGAGGACAGCTGCCACTCGAGAATATATAATGTAAAAGAATAGCCTGTGGAAAGAAATCTGTCGAATCTCGAATGATTCGTTTTCAAAGGCATACGAAAGATGAAAACAATTCGGCTGAGAGAGAAACAAAAAGCAACGCAAGAGTCAGTTAAATTGATGAGTAGTTGAATTCACGACTCAACCATTTTCTCATTAATCGAATTCTTATTTAGCTGGAGTTTATCTCCTGCGGAGTTCGTTCAAATGATTTACAAAAGTCATGTTCGCTTTCCGGCTTGTCTACATCAGGACAACTCATCCACCTGCCATCTCCCAATGAATGCGAGCTCATACCATCTGGAAGATATGTTTTTACCAGCCGAGCTATAGTTACAGAAAGCCTGAGAAAATTCGGGTAAAAATAATAAAAATATCTACTGATTAAAGACTTAAAATTTAGGAGAGGGCAAAGGGTTAAGAAGGGGGAAATCTGTGACAGTTTTAACACAACCATGAGAGTCCAGTGAGAGGCGCCGACGATATATGAGTTCATTATTTCTCCGCATTTGGTTTAAGTTTCTCTTGATATTACTTTTTTATTACCTTACATTCCCCCTGATTAATGTTCACTTGATATTTTGAAACCAAGATGTTACCTTTTTTGACAGAAGTTTTCATATGATGTGACGAGCTGCAGACAAATAGATATTAGAGCACTGTATACAAGGACTGAAGGCTAAATTTTAATTTACTTTTGTAAGGTTAACCTACAGCTTAATGTCGCTTAACGAATCGTAAATCCTTGGTTTGACGTGGAAGTTAACTTTCCTCCGAAATAGAACGTTTTTGCCGTGATTAAAATACTCTTAATTCATCTGCTTTCGTGAATGTTTTTGATGCGGCGTGTAAACCGAAACACGGCTAGATGCGTTTTGAAATATAACAAGTTCGTGTTGTCTTCCATGCTAAGATATTGCCAGATTTCGTAGAGCCATACTCTTATAGCTTGTTAGTAAAATTTCCTTCTTTGATCAAGATTGTATTAATGTTAGTATTAGTATAGTATTTTTATAGTTTTTTTAGCAGTGTCCCCTAATTAGTATGGTGTATTATTTCCAGGCTATAAGGTTTTTGACTCTTTGATAAAGATCTCACTCACTCAGGTGCGAAGTTATGTCCCCGTAAAAAAAGCCCGAAAATTTTCCTATGAATGTTAATTAAACAATGTAGCAAATGGAAATAAATCAAATAAACAATCCACTGGAAAAAAGTGAGCTTAAATTGTTGTCAATGAAACAATGGTGAAATTAGAATGACAACAGAAAATGAAATCGATATTTTAAAACACACGGATTTGAATGCAGCCGCCTCAGTATTTTCACTACAATACAGCGGCGTTTCTAAGCTCGCCGAACATTGAGTACAGTGCAAAGCTTGATCATTAGAACGATTTAAAAATGTTGTACCGCCCAGCTTTCGAAGCTAGAGGCAGTACTCTTGATGTATTTTTGCGAGCGAAATTTTTATTGAGAATTATCCTAAGAATCCTTTTCAGATTAAACAATGCGCGCTATTTTAATCGAAATCCCAAAATTATGACAGCTACAAGCAATTTCCTGATGTGATACTGAAATAAAAAAAAATATGTTTAATTTCCGTTCAATAGACAAAGAGAAAACAGCAGTTTCTATTTGCGGCTAAATACGTGCAAAGTTTTGTTCGCTAAAGTTTCTATCCTGCGTATTGATTTTAAGACTTTAAAGATGGAAAGATACCTCGTTTTTACCAACAGTATAGGTCAGTTTTTAGATGATTTTGTAAGACTTGATACCTGTACCCTTTCAAGACTCTTTCTTGTCATGAAAATTCGGACTCACTGTTGTCGACTGTGTTGACCTGTGTCAAAACTAACTAGAGTATATTTTGAATATCGTGTACAGCGTCAACCCGAAACTTAAACCGTGACAATTCAGCTTGGTTTGTTCAACGTTTCTGACAGGTCGGCTGGATACAATATTTTCAAATTAATCCCTGAGGTGCAAACTGCAAAGAATAGAATGTCCTCTTCTTTTAGCATTCAGTTTTAAATATAAGGGTAACAATTTGGTTCACGTTAATTTAAATCAACAGCATTAAGGTAGGATTACGTACCTGTTAATAAGTGTATAACTGTATAGCGTTGCGCGTTCGAGCTGTTAGCTGCAATGAACTGTCAGTTGTTGGTGTTGTACTCTAGCCCTTGTATCTGCAATGTAACAAGGAGATGTTTGTCTCAAATATTGCACCTGTTCCATTACTACCTATTAGCAATTCGTCCCCTAGGCGATATGCGAGAATGGACTGAAAAGTAATTACCGGGCTTCTTCCACTTATCACTTTTAGAGTTTTGAGTCGCTTTGTGGCGCATTGCCAACAGCAACTGTAAATAAACATTGAACACTTCACTCACGCTTTGAGGTTTAAAATGTTTTTACGCTTCGCAGTACAACAGGATGATTAATCGCACATAGGAGACAGAAGCAACGTTGAACTGTCCGTTTAAATTTAAAGCCTCCCGGTCACTCTTTAACGGTACAAAAACGTTGTTTTTTGCAACATCTTTTGATGAAATAGATAAAGCAAATTGTAACGTTAAGTTGTTACCACTCTGAAATGGGACATTTCAGTTAAGGATCTGGGGGAAATTTAAGATTATCAACATATGGCACACTCTCAAAGTGTTATCGGAGATTTTTGAATTTGAAAAAGTTTTCTTTTACAATCAAACTCCAAATTAACACCGACCCTTAACATCATGTTTTAATCATGATATTTAATTTGTGGAAGAAACTGATTTCATGTTGCCGACCAGTCGAGGCCGACAGTGAACAATTACTGCTTTTCCAGCCGTCTAAAAAACCGCTTGTAATCAAAGCTTTCACAAACGTCTTTAACGTTTCCGCTAACAAGAGTTTTAAAGTTATTAAAAGGCTTTAAGCGTTGCAAAAATCCGGCATTTAATTTCATACGTGCGGGCAGGTTTTCCGCGGTTCTTGACTGATATAAGACTTTCTTTTTATCAGATTGGAAACGTAGTAATTGAAAGAGAAGATTTTTTTAATTTTGAAGAGAGCAAAATCAGTGTTATCAGTTCTTTCTTTACATTTCCTGAAAATCAAGAGAATATTTTTTTACACGAGAGTACACCTTTCATACAATTCTTAAAATTGTGTTTTGGAAAAATGGCTTTACATCTAGAAGTTCC
>Ga0126339_10002193_pt1 | contig 13855 bp, 7 predicted proteins | sample OrbTmetagenome_2_FD_92532 | JGI IMG/M metagenome (GOLD analysis project Ga0126339, IMG submission 92532) | Coral microbial communities from Petempiche,Puerto Morelos, Mexico - Orbicella T R C metagenome | ecosystem: Host-associated > Invertebrates > Cnidaria > Coral | place: Petempiche,Puerto... | reverse complement strand
TATTGCATTTTATTGTACTTTTAACTGTAATTTTTGTCATAATCCAACTGCAACTTTTATCATGATTTTTTGATTTGGATAATTAACAACGACAAGCCCCACTGAGGAGTTTTAATAAAATTGTATTGTATAAGGTATAAAACCAAAACTAGTGAGAATTCGTGGCAAATAATATACACGTAATAGCGTGCGGGCGATGCCGAAAGGTATGCCAGTAAGCCAAGTGTCTCGTTCTCGTCTCAACAGTGCGTTTCTTTATTAATTTCTCTAAAGGACACAAAGCTCAAGTTTTAAAAGTTTGATGTTAATTGATGAGAGAGAAATAACTGATGACTTTTCTTATTCTAATCACTTGATCGACTGACAACTGTCTTGAGGTGCGGTATTAGGAAATTAGCTGTGTGACTACATAGAGTAGTTGGTCAAAGCTTTAAATTTGTTCTTGTAATGGGTCGGTTTATTGTAGATTTTATCGTAGTTTTCCACTGTAATTTTCATCATAATCCAATTGCAATTTTTCTCGTGACTTCTTAATTTTAGATAATTAACGACGACAAGCCCCACTAAGGAGTTTAAAATGTGAATAGATATAATTTGGACATGTATTTAATCAGCTTAAAAAGTGTACTAATTATATTTTAAGTGGGTGGTGTACTATATCTCATAACGTGAAATGAAGTGCATCTTTGAATAAATGTTGAAACTTGATATTGCTCGTTTCTAAATAGAATTTTCTGTATGCTTTTCAAGCACACCCATCCTTTTTGTAGACATTCCTACCCAACCTTTACCATAATACAGCAGATCAGATATATTTCGAAGAAAATGTAGTTTTTTTTTTCCGAAGACGCGCTATAAATAGGACGTTGTTGGTTTTGATTGGTCAAAACTTGAAACCTCCCTCTGGTACACATAGGGTTGCTTGTTAACGATATTGAAAAGGAAAAGTTAATCCCTTTCTGTTTGTATTTCTTTCGTTATGACGCCACCTTGATTTTTGCCATCATTAAACTGATCAGTGTTAAACAGAAGCGACCGCTGCATCAGTCACATTATTGCGAAGACAATAACGTAAAATGGAAAAAATATCTACCTCTCTGTAAGATGCATCTTGGAATAAATGTTGAAACTTAATATTGCTGTCATTACTAAAAAGAACTTTCCTAACGAAATATTTGCACCTATATTCCCCTCCACGACCACTCCACATCAATAAGCATCGTCTTGCTTCAAGGAACAACCACTGAATCACAACTCCTGCATCGCCTTTGGCTCCAAGCGTTCACTACGTTTGACAGCTGCGCATGCTGTTTGGGAATTTGAGACCGTACTCGAGGCCGGGAGCTTTGGAAATCAAGTTAGGCTTTCGGGAGCTGTTGATAAAGCTGACCGCCGTAGCGAGTTCGTGGAGCTGACGTTACGAGCGTTAACCTCGCAAAATGGAGGATTTGGGATTGTATGTGTTAGAGGAAGAGTGGAAACAGGAAATTCATGAAATATTTACTGAGTTAAATGCAACTCGAGTTCTCTCACCGGCTCTTATAGCGTTTGCTAGTAGGGCAGGTTGCATCGCCGGCTTTTAAAGCGGCCCCCACTGTTGACGATAACCTTGATCGATTTCTAAGAGAACTCTTTTTCCAGTGGTTTACAATAAGAATTGTTACTTTACGTTATCTTTCACCAGTTTGAAGTCTGCAATTCATGTCAGTAATAGTAGTGCGGCTTTGTTTTGCTTGCCCTGCCGGCTTTTCATCCTTCTGCTGTTTCTTCTTTTTTTTTACCCAAAATAAGGGGGAAGGGGGAACGCCGGCCCCCTCTCCCCCGGGCACCTCCCCTAGATCCACCACTGATCTGTAGACCTGGATGCCTACCCTTTTTAACTCTCTATTTATTTCAGGTAGCCATGCCCCTAACTATAGAGATTTAGGAAACAGAAAAAGAGGGTAAAACCCTTGGGCTTGAGTGAAGGATGTCATTATTTAGTAGTAGAGCAGTGGCTGTGTTTTACATTGCCCAATGCGAACCTGACACATGTCAGACTCTGTGCCGTATCCTTTAACTACCTTTCAATTCTCAACTTTGCAACTGCATATAAAGCCCTTGCTACGTTACAGTTTAACAGCAAAACGGCCCGCTTACAGTCGTCAAAGTTTTTGTAATGAAGCGCCGAAAAGAAGCTTTGTGGGCACAACCAGCAAAATAATTGCTCGGCATGAGGCCTGAGTGCGAGGGATAACATTCCTTGCAGTTGCCGTACAATTCAGATGGAGGCACATTAAACACTGAATTTTAAATACAAGAGGGAGTATTTTAAATGATTCCCGTTTTTAAAGATTCCCAATTTTAAAGATTCCCGCTTTTAAAGATTCCCCGTCTTAAAGATTCCCGCTTTAAAAGATTCCTCGTTTTAAAGATTCCCGCTTTTAAAGATTCCCCATTTTAAAGATTCCCGCTTTTAAAGATTCCCCATTTTAGAGATTCCCGCTTTTAAAGATTCCCCATTTTAAAGATTCCCCGTTCCTCGTTTTAAAGATAGCCAGCTTTGAATTTTAACTCCGCATATTATTGAAAGGCGCAGTAAATAGAGACGTAATGGCTGAGCTATCGTGAAATCGAAGTGTTTCTATAGTTATCACCGCAGGCCAAGGTTTTCTTAGAAATGTGTGAGCGACTTGAATTAATTATTCCTACACAAGAGGATTCACCCAAAGTTTAATTCACTTTATGTTTCATTTCTTTGCGATACTTAGACAAGCATTGTCCACTTCGTATTTTTACTAGTTATTTATATCGCTATCTTCGAGTCGCTCCTTTTACTCAAATATGTTGCTCCATTTGTTTTTATGAATCATGTTATATATTGATTCCAACTGAAAATGATTTCCGGGAAAGACTGGAACGTATTTTGTAGATAACAAAGAATTGTATTTGGATGGTACAAAATAAATTGTTGCGATATTTTTGGGCGGTTTTTGCAACCACATTTGCTATTAAAAGAATATTCCCGTATAATTCAAGGACAATCTTTTGAGCATACCCACCCCTTTCAAGACATTTCTATCCCCCCTTGAGATAACACAGCGGATCATCATTTTGCGATGGAAAACCGTTTTTTTTTTTCCTCGAGTAGGCATTAGGAATGGGACGTGCTTTGTTTTGATTGGCCGCTCCTGCCACTATATTTTGATAAATTATAGCTTGAAAACGAAATTATCCCTGCTTGTTTGTATTTCAAAATATCAAGGGTTTTTTCCCCTCTCAATTTCGTTTTTACGCTTCAAAAGGTCGAGAAACAATATTGAGCCTACTTGTCATCACTGAGTAGTTTTAAATAAAGGCGGCTTTATTCACACTATGGCTGTACTATCGTGACGTGAAATCGATAAGTTTTCTACAGTTATCACCGCAGATCACATTTTTCTTAGAAATACGTGTGTGACTTGAATTAATTATTTCTACACTAGAGGATTCACCCAAAGTTTAATTCGCTTTATGTTTCATTTCTTTGCGATACTTGGACAAGCATTGTCGACTTCGTAGTTTAACTACTGTCGATCCTTTGGCGCAATTTTGCTGCATTTGTTTTTATGCCGAGTATCATGCATTGGTAATACACTGTATCCTCGATAATGCAAATTATATTGATTACAACTAAAAATGGTTTCCGGGAAAAACCGGAACGTATTTTGTAGATTACAAAGAATTATTTCCTTCTTGTGTAGCACAGGAAATCGATCCAAACATTGCTTTTCTTTTCCTGGAAGACGCGCTGTAAATAGGACGTGGTCCTGATTGGTCGAAACTTAAAAAGGGAAAAAACCCTACGTGTTTGATTGTTTTTCCCGTTTTCAATTTCGTTTTCGCTTCACAGCATTTGTACACGTCAGCTACATTCCCTAAACGGTCTCGATCAAGCATTCCTTCTTGTCTTTCGTCGAAGGAGCTGCTGTTGTTCTTTGTCTGTTTTGAAATCCCCTGCGACATCTCCGCTGGTTAAAGCTTCACTCGGCGGTTTCATCATATCAGAGGTTCCTCAGTCAGACTTGAAAAGCTTACAACATCCATCTGAGATGACTGTGCGCTTTCGTTTCAGCCTCGCTTTGTTCTTGGCTTTCTTGTTGACGTCTCCAACGAGAGCATTCATAGACGAAAAAAGCTACACTGCTACAGCACAGGCCTGGAATGGCGTCAAGGATAAAATTTCCCTTGGTAAAGACTCACAGTTTGTGTACAAGTTTGCCGACTGTCTTAATGGCGCCAAGAAAACATGCAGTGAAATTCAAGGAATCATAAACGTGCTACCGGAGGTGATAGATAAAGTACTTCTTGTTGGACGGACACAAGGATTGGCTCTGCTTTCGATGTATTTCTTTTACAAGAGCTACTTATTGTACGACGAGGCAAAGATCTTGGAGGCCAACGTAAAGATCTACCGCGATAAGTTTGAAGCGTTGGAGAAAGACATAAAACCGCTCAAAGACTTCATAAACACCGAGCTTATTCCACAGTGGGAAGCAGGTAACACTGCTAACTTGGAAAAGACCGTCGACAAGTTGCTGGCAAAGATGGGTCGCTACGCTCCAGGAGTCCAAGAGTTGACTCAAGCCATTCGCCAGGATATCAACACGGGCAGAAGCAATCAGAGGAGGTCCATTTTTGTTGCTGTTGGCGGACTTCTCGCCTGCGTGGGATCTTTTATTGCTGGTACACCTCCTATATGTGCTGTTACTATCGGCACTACCGGTTACAGCTGGTTGAGCTACAGTTCTGTTAGCGACATCCTTCCAAAGCTGGAGAGGCTGGAAAAGGCCGCGACAAACCTGAGCCAAGAAATAACGAGGTATCAGTTAGCACTTGATCTCGCTAAAATGAGAGATGAACTCTACATCCACTGATTAGCCCCTTTATGCTGCCCCTTCAAGCCAGCTGGTCAACACTGAAATTGTCTTTAATGTTTCCATACAGTCGTTAGAGTACTTGTCAGAAGAATTTCTTTTATATTATCTCGGCAATTTCCCAATGATGATCATCCCCTAAATCTTTGACCTATCAGTTTTTCCGGCTGAGGCTGAATATTCTTATTTTTCTGCCGATTTTAAGCTTGTGAATGTTCTTAGATTATAGCGTACGACATTTCGGTTTCCCAGAATGTATTTGGTGTCTAGATAGTGTTTAAGTCTGAATTTTTTTTTTATCAGCCTGTTATGACGCATAAATGCATAAATGTTACTATCATCGAACATACGGCTAGTGCTGTTTTCTCTGTTTCTCGGCCAGTAGTAAAATAATAAAAATGCATCACAATTTGCATTTTTATTATTTCGAAATTTCACGCATTTTTATTCAATTTTTTTGTTTTTCTCGTTTCTTGTCATTCACATTTTACCCATCGAAGACTGTAGTTCAGGCAGTCGAAAGCTTGTAATTTTTAATCGTTTCAGCCCGAGATCGTTTTAAGTTTTTACCATGGTTTATCCTGGCGGTGCCCCTTCAATATTTTCACACAAAAAATTATATTCTTTTCAAAATCTCAGCCTCGGGTTTTTTAAAATATTCTTAACATTTTGCAAATTTCATCCTCGATATTCATATAAAATACATTCTTATAAAAAAGAGTGTGTGCATGTTGACATGTAGAGAGCGGTTTTCAATTGGTTGTCGTAAAACCGAAACCAAAACTAATTAGAATTCGTAGCAAATACACGCAACATCGTGTGGGCGACACCGAAAACTACGCTAGAAAGCCCAGTGTTTTGCTATCCTCTCAACAATGATAAATTTCTGTAAAGTATACAAAGCTTCAGTTCCAAAACTTTGATGTTAATGCGAGATAAATAGCTGACTTCCCTCAGTTACTCTCTTCATTCGATTGACTGGCAGCTGACTTGAGGCGCGGTAATAGGAAATTTGCTGCTGATCACGGTGACAAATTATGCCATGTCGCAATCATTTCGACCGAAGCCTTTTGATCACTTATTTCAGCAGTGAGCTCAAGCAGTTGTCTAACATATGTTGAGAAATTAGACAAACGAAGAGCTAACAATAACACAAACCTACATCAATGTTGTGCACATTGATAAACGCAAAATATGGTTATTGATCAGCGTGTCGGTACGTTTGGAACAATTTATTTCTGAAGTATTATTGTAGATGATAGTGCAACTTTTAATGTTAAGTGAAGTTTAATTAGACTTTAAGTTGCAACAGTTACTATTAATGAATACGCAGGATATAAAATAATACTAAAATACTGTAGAAAAAGGGAGAATTGTAAGCATTTAGAAAGTCCACAAATCAAACAATTGACTATTGAACACGACTAGATAAAGAAGTTGGTGAACGCGACATTGTTATTTCCTTCCTTAAATTTGTTATGGTAATGAGAATGTTTATTGTAGATTTCATTGCATTTTATCGTACTTTTAAATGTAATTTTTGTCATAATCCAATTGCAATTTTTGTCATGATTTTTTGATTTGGATAATTAACAACGACAAGCCCCACTGAGGAGTAATGTTTTAATTAAATTGTATTGTTTAAGGTATAAAACCAAAGCTAATGAGAATTCGTGGCAAATACCAGTGGTGGATCCAGACCTTGAGCTAACGGGGAGGGGGGTGGGGGGCGGATTTTTTGCTTGGCCTGCCGGCTTTTCTTCCTTCTGCGATTTTTTTTTACCCAAAATAGGAGAGGGGCCTTCCCCAATACATGTAATAGCGTGCGGGCGAAACCGAAAAGTATGCCAGAAAGCCGAGTGTCTTGTTCCCGTCTCAACAATGAGTGTTTCTTTATCAATTTCTATAACGGGCACAAAGCTCAAGTTTTAAAAGTTTGATGTTAATTAATGAGAGATAAACAACTGATGACTTTCCTTATTCTAATCACTTGATCGACTGACGACTGTCTTGAGGTGCGGAATTAGCTGCATGACTACATAGAGTAGTTGGTCAAAGCTGTAAATTTGTTCTTGTAACGGTTTATTGTAGATCTTATTGTATTTTTTACTGCAATTTTTATCATAGTCCAACTGCAATTTTCCTCATGACTTCTTAATTTAAGAAAATTAACGACAAGCCCCATGAAGGAGTTTAAGAGGGAATCCACCAGAAGTTCGAGTAACAACTGGACAAAATCTTTGTACGAAGATTATTTACATCGTATTGCAAACTTCTGTACCACTGCTTTAAATATCTTCTAAAAAAAATCATTTCTAACAACACCAAATGTCGAAAACAAATTGTGAAGTTCATAAGAAACACTTAAACGTACTGGTGAAATGAAACTGATGTTGAAATTTTACCTGTGGTTGCACAATTTCTCTGATTTTTAAAATTTATTTTCTCGAGATTCGATGGGAAATTGTCTTTGGTGTCATTTCATGCTACTGTTTATATCTTTAGCATTTAAAAAATGCAAAATTGTTTTTAATATACTTAAAATTATTCTGGTACAAGGTTTTTGTCCACAGTAAACAAAATCACTCGATCACCTATCGGATTTCGTCTTAAACATGTGTATAGATAAGATCTGGACATGTATTTAATCTTAAAAAGTGTACTATTTATATTTTAAGTGGGTGGTGTACTGTATCTCATAATGTGAAATGAAGTGCATCTTTGAATAAATGTTAAAACTCGATATTGCTCGTTTCCAAATAGAATTTTCTTTTAATCATGTTCAAGCAAACCCATCCATTTTGTAGACATTCTTACCCAACCTTTACCATTATAAAAGGAGATCTGATACATTTCGAAGGAAAGTTAGTTTTTTTTTTCCGAAGACGCGCTATGAATAGGACGTTGTTTGTTTTGATTGGTCAAAGCTTGAAAGTCCCTCTGGTACACATAGGGTTGCTTGTTAACGATGTTGAAAAGGAAAAGTTAATCCCAATCTGTTTGTATTTCACAATACAACGGTTTTCCTCCTTTCAATTCCGTTTTCACGCTTTAGTTATCACGCTACCTTGATTTTTGCCATCATTAAATTGATCAATGTTAAACAGAAGCAACCGCTGTATCAGTCATGTTATTGCGAAGACAATAACGTGAAATCGAAGAATGCCTACCTCTGCGTAAGATTCACCTGGAATAAATGTTGAAACTTAATATTGCTGTCGTTACCAAAAAGAACTTTCCTAACGAAATCTTTGCACCTATATTCCCCTCCACCGCGGGTAACTCGAAAACACTGACCCCCGGTCCGCGGACCCCCACTACGGACCGGGTCCGCGGACTACCTATAGACCGATCCACGGACTACCCCTACGGAGCCCCTCTACGGACCACCCCCCAAAATAGAATAAAAAAAAAGAAATAAATACTTCACTTATGGGTTGTCTAGTAGATTACTTGTGTTGGTGAAATTTCGAGTATTATACCGTGCAAATGTAATTAACACCCCCCTAAAAAAAGCCTCAAAGCTGAAATTTAAATGGCCGAAAAACAAGAATTTGCGTCAGGAGATGCCGATGGCAAAAAGAAGGAAAATTGTTACTTTCCATTCGTGGCTCAATCTGGCTATGAAAGATGTGTTTTTAAGTCGTTCAAGATTGTTTACATCTAATTGCGCTGAGCAAATTATGAAGCCTGGAACGAGTTCACGAGTGCTTGTGAGAGTGGGCTGAACAAAATGGTGGAGGGGAAAGAGCACAAATTTCGAAGCTTCCCGGAGGCTTCCTGGAGGCTTTCACGGTCTTTCATATACAGTATGGCCACAGCAAAGGAAATGGCAATGTGTAATGATATAACTTGCGCCCGAGCCAGTGAACCCAAGAATGTTACATTTGCAAAATGTAATGTTCGAAATTTCGCTGACACGATCTATTAGACAACCGATAACTGAAATATTTATTTCTTATTTTTATTCTATTTTGCGGGGTGGTCCGTAGAGGGGGTCCGTAAGGGTAGGTCCGTGGACCGGTCCATAGGTAGTCCGCGGACCCCGGTCCGTAGTGGGTGTCCGCGGACCGGGGGTCAGTATTTTTGGGTTACCCCTCCACCGCCACCCCTCAAGATCAATAAGCATCGTTCTGATTCAAGGAACAACCACTTAATTACTACTCCTGCATCGCCTTTGGCTCCAAGCGTTCACTAAGTTTGACAGCTGCGCATGCTGTTCGGGAATTCGGGACTGTACTCGAGGCCGGGAGCTTTGGAAATCAAGTTAGGCTTTCAGGCGCTGTTGATAAAGTTGATAAAGGTAAATTTACCGCCGTAGGGAGTATGTGGAGCAGACGTTACGAGCGTTCACCTCGCAAAGTAGAAGATTGTGGGTTGTATGTGTTTATAAAGCGGAGTACGGAGTTGCGCCATTGGAGGAAACGTGGCAACAGGAAAATTCATGAATGAGTTACTGAATTTAATGAAACTCCAGTTCTCTCACCGGCTCTTACAGCGTTTGCGAGTATGGTAGGTTGCATCGCCGGCTTTCAAAGTGGCCCCGACTGCTCACGATTACCTTGATCTATTTCTACGAGAACTCTTTTTGCAGTGGCTTACAATATGAGATATTGTTTGACGTTGTTTTTCATCGATTTGAAGTTAATAATTTACGTAAAAGTAGTACTTTTAAGCGTGAATAACTGACCTATAGAGAATTCAGAAACAGTAACAAAGGGTACAACCCTTGGGTTTGAATTAAGGATATCACTTTTTCGAAGTAAAGCAGTGGATGTGTTTAAACATTGCTCAACGCATAGGTTTGTCACCCTTAAGGAAGAATTTCTGCGCCACTCCCTCCCACATAGTTTCCATTCCCAACATAACAATTGCATGTAAAGCCCTTGCTGCGTTACAGTTTCACAGTAAAACGGCCTGCGTACAAGGCTAATGGCTACAGTTTTTTTAACGACGCGCCAACAAGGAGCTTTGTGCGCACAACCAGGAAAACAATTGCTTGGCATGATGCTTGGGAATGAGGGATGACATTTCTCGCAATTGCCGTACAATTAACATAGTCTATTTTAAGGTGGCCGAACACAGTTTTCGCGCGCGCCTTTGCTGATGCAATTCAGCGCGCGTACAAGGATTGCAAAAAAAACCCAAAAAACAAACATGCCGTCAATAGAGCGATCATTTTATTTACTAAACACCCGCACTATCTGTGCTATTTTTCTCTATAATGGAACGCAGTGTATTGATGGCTTTAGTCAGTTATTACAACGATATGTTAGAAAAGGTAACGATGCAAAGAACCCAGCAATTCTCAGCTTTTTCTTTGTTACCGAAAGAACCCAGTTAAATGCAGCGCATGCGCAGTAAGTTAAAAAATTGCGATTGAATGAAATTGCTCTCTCGGAAATACGCCTATTTCTCCAGAACCACTCATTAGAACTTCACGAAATTTGGCACAAAAATACTTTATAATTAGGAAATAAGTAACTGGACTACTGAAAAGAATTAACTTTAACAAAGGAAATTCTAGATATTCCAGTGAACCTTCAACAAGGGATAATTAAAGATCTCTGTTAAATTGTTAGCAAAATGGTGTTACCTTGTGAGAATCGTTACAAATAAACACTTCCGATTTTAAAGGCCTGTTTATATTTACTCATGTTGCCATGGAAACGGCACATATGTCAGCTTAACCATCAAAAAACCAACGTCTGTGTTGTTAACTTACTTGCTGCCATTTTGGACGACCGAGGGATCAAGGGTTTGAGAGAAAAAAGTAAATGAAACACAGGTATCAAAAACTGTGTTCAGCCACCTTAAGCTTGGGTTAACGGAAAAGATTTAACAAGAAAATTGATCATTGGATAAAAAATAACTTCGATATCAAAGACAAAATAATGTCCATATTTAGATCGATCGATGGATGGATGAATTCGCGCAAGGCAAATTCTATATCAATGTATAATTCAGATGCAGATATGATGTTGCACGTTTTTGCAATATTTGCTTGCTCATTTGTACAATATTGCTAAACCCACCAACACTTATGATTATAACCTGGATATAACCAATTCAGAAACAATAATTCTGGGTGACCAAGGGAGAGTGGGGGCAAACAAACACTCAGGGAAGGTAGCAACTAGTTTCCCCTCCCTCTTTCACCTCTTCTTCTATAGTATATCATGACATTGCTAAAATACAAACACAGCCTTGAATGAAATTTACCAATAAGGGGTTTGACACTGTTAAGATGAAAAGAAATAACAGGAAGGCCATAATAATGAGGTGTGGCTGCTAATGGTCATTCAGTGCCCTGGACGCCGATTCGACAGTTCTGGGTACAAGCCCTGACCGGGATTGAGGAGTTGTTCTCTCTGACAGGAACTTTATTCGAACAGGACCTCTCTTTACCCAGGAGCCTGAGTATAAACGGGTAGAGGCGAAGTGTGGCTTAGCAGACGCTACTACTTACAAAACCACCTGCAAGTTATCATGCAAAATGAAGCGCAGACTTAGACCTGTTGCAGACTTCACTTCATCATTAGCTGGTGATAAAGTGACTGACTGATGAGATGGTCGACTGGAGTAACCATCGCATGTTTTTAAGAAATATGAAATAATTTTATTCACTATTCATTGAGAAAAGCCTAGTCGCACTGCTGAAATACATCAGCCCCTCTTTGACTTCGGATCACTCGCTAGCTGGTAAGTGAACATTGACGAGACCTGGAAAAAACCAAACCTGTCGAGCAAAGATGAAAGAAAACAATAAGCGTCAGTGATCACGATTGGAAGCTGTTTCAACTCAGAATACCAGTATAAGACAAATTTAACCATCAACAGGAGGGACTCCTTGATGCGGAAAGTCGGATTCATCAAAACTAGTTCAGTCATGGTTCATACCAAAGTCAGGTCTCTTTTTCAAGGGAAATTCAAGGACCATTAAGCAGTATTATTATATGGCTTCACGCTTGTTTTTGTAGCCGATATAACGCGCGCTCTGATTGGCTAATTCTAGGGCATTATTCTCGGGTAATGCCTACAGGCTGAATACGGGCCTGCAAAAACAAAGCAAAAAGCCAAATAAAATAAACAACTTATTAACCTCCAACGTGCGGTCTTTACGGAAAAATCTCAAACCTCGCCCTTGCCGTATTGGCCTCGCTATCGCTCGGTCAATACGGCAAGGTCTTGGTCTGAGATTTTCCCGTAAAGACCTCACTCTCGGATAATAAGTGGTTATTCACGCACTAGTTTCCCTCAGAATCACATGGAAAATTTGTTTAGGTAAGAAGGGACAAAATACAGAATACTCAAGACTCCACTGAAGGCAGGATTACTTATACCGTTGGGCACTTCACATAATGTTTCATCAAAAAAAACTTTCCGAGACTGATATTTGTTATACTATTTATAAATTACATAGCACAGCACACCACCTGTTTTAGAGGATGCGGTTGACATTGTTGTTGCTCAGAGAATGATCCGAACGACACCACTTCTAATCCCACGATCCGTGAATCTCCTTTCGTAGTCTGACACACTCGGCAGACCAGGGGAATGTAGCAGCTGCCGCACTCCGGTACAAAGAGACTATTTAGTTTCATACCTACAATCAATTCGGTACAAACTTGATTTGTCAAGAGGTGCTAAGTGTGCAACCAAGCAAAATAAACTATGTGATTTTCTATGTTTAAACTAATAAAAAAAAAAAAAAAAAAAAAATTATATAAACATATAAACAAACAAACGAGCGACAAAACAAATAAAATTATGGTATTATGGGGTCAGAGCACTACTCTTTTCATTGTAGACACGAAAGTGAACGAACACTAAAACTGAAAACTGAACTTAAACTTTTTAGGAATCCAGCATTGAGAAGTTTAACAGTTTACCACAGTCGGACCTCTCCTTACGGACGCCTGACAGTTCATTTAGTCGCAGAGAAAGCAGAATTCCTGTTACTTCTAACTCTATAATGCGGACGGACACCTTCATAATACGACAATCACGAAAATGAAAGAACAAACACTGATAATTGAAGATCAACTTGCTCAGAATCCCGGAATGTAGGAGGCTTAACTTGCCCATTATAGGACTATTTGCAAAGCGCGGCGGATGATTTGCACCCAAGACGCCCTAGAACAAATCCAGATACATGTAGTGGCAGGGGAGAGAATTTGAACCACACTTCAAATTCAGAGCCCCTAAACGACTTGGCAACCCAGCCACATATAATATTTGATAACACCGTTTAACTCTTGTAGTTTAACTAAAGTTTAAGTCAACGAAGGAGTTGTTACCTGGAGAGTGATCGTTCTTCGCGTCAATCAAAGAACTTAGGTTTGACATTGTACAAGTCTCTTTGTAGATAACAAGAACGTTTTTCTCGTCGACTGTCTGTTGAAAGGAACTCTGCAATACGTCAGGAATATGCCTTGTGAAGGAGTTAGAAGCGAAGGAACCTGCTCGGACGAAAAGAACCTGGTCAATATATCATATAGCAGCATTGAGGGTAAGAAAACATCGAAGAGAATCATGTTTTAATAGTTACTGCTTAATTTATTACGGCGAGGATAATAAGATTGGAGTACATTTGATTGTATTCTGTAACCAAAGACTAGCTCGAGCACTTGGAAATTTTTCACGTAAATAGTGTATAAGGATACGTGGAGTTGCTTCGTAATGTCGCTGAAAAAGGGCTCAGTCGATTCTTAGAGAAAAAGAAAACAACACAAAAAAATTATTTTTTCTCGCCAGGAGTTTAAAAAGAAATTGCAGTAAGAAATCTAAAGGAGTGTGGAGTTGAGTAATTGAGAAAAGCCGAATTTCATTTTTTTTTTTTTTTTTTTAGCTTACTGCCCATGTTTTGTTTTTGCTCCAACGGCATTCATTTAAAATCTTCCCCCAAAAAGAAACACCCTAGATCCAAAATTATAACGGAGGGTTAAATAACCTTAATA
>Ga0126339_10002192_pt1 | contig 13856 bp, 8 predicted proteins | sample OrbTmetagenome_2_FD_92532 | JGI IMG/M metagenome (GOLD analysis project Ga0126339, IMG submission 92532) | Coral microbial communities from Petempiche,Puerto Morelos, Mexico - Orbicella T R C metagenome | ecosystem: Host-associated > Invertebrates > Cnidaria > Coral | place: Petempiche,Puerto... | reverse complement strand
TGTGCTTAACAATAGAACCTCTCTAGCATTATGCTACTTAACAATTGTCATGCAGCCTCTTCTAGACCCTAATTGGACACGTGGTATGTTGTTTACCTCGGTAATAAATCGCGTAATGACTGCAAAGTAGACATGTCAGTCGACAAATATATCAATCAGTACGAGACAAATGTTAACAACTTTCAGATTTGAGAAGGGAGTGAGTATATGATTCCTAGTTTTGCAAGTGGCGAATACATAGATGCTCCCTCGAGATCGATCGCGAGACAAAAGGCTTCAAAAGACTCGCTTCAAATACAGAAAGAACTCAACCCGATTTACCTACAAGAAGCGAGGTTAAGAAGAGAGTTGGAAACGTCAATTGACAACGATAAACCAAATCTACTCAGAACTTACCAGAGAATGGAACCTGATGAACTCGCCGAGAGGAGAAAATTTTTCACTTTTAATGGCTTGACAAAATGTAAATCTTTACCTAGTCTTTTCAATCCTGGAATTCAAACGCAGAAGCAACACACCGCGAAAACACTGACTACGAAGCAGCACTACCTCAACACATACCTTCGATAAAGGAACCACTATTTACAACACGAGCAACTTCAGTTTGCAAGAATTAGCCCAAAGCTTGCGAGATATCAGCGATCCTAAGAGGTCAGTCCCAGGCTTAAGAACAACGGCTTCGTGTTCGGGCGACTGCACGACGAGAAAAATTAAGCCTCGTTCTGTGACAGTAAGAAGGACAAAATCTGACGTACCTCGGACATCAAGGCAACAATGGAAGATAGCTATACATAGACGATTACCAACGATAATCTAAACGAACAGACACAAAAAATACAGAGGCTAGTATTGAGGTGTTTATTCTATTCAAGAGCATAGGAACCTTATGAATTGAACCGATTGAGATCCGGACATCGAGCAACATTTTCACCCTCTCTCAATATCGATGCTAAAATTAGCACAAAAAATTAAATGTTGATTATCGTAAGCTGTAAATAAACGTTTTACATTGAAAGTGAGTTATCGTTATAAGATACTTATTTTAAGAAAGTGTATAAAATTCCACTTCCTTCTGGATATGAGACTAGTCCATCGCAGTTCTCCTGTTCCAATCCAAGGAATAGGAGGAGCCAGATGGAGTTATCAGTGCTGGCGCTTGACCCTGCAGTTTCTACTGCACAAAGTGGATAGGACTATTCCTATGTTCACAAGGTCATTCCAGGCTAACCCCCAAAACGTTTGATAGGTTGCATCAGTAATCCCGCCTGTAGGGAATCGTGGTAGTTATATTCATCAAAACACATAACCAGTCCAAAATGGTGAATACAACTACCATCAAAGAGGGAATTGGTCATTCGTCGGTGCACAGTTGTACTCCAGAGTTGAAAGGGGCACTCTGAAGTATCCGGCCTTATCCGGATACCGGATCGAGCGACATGAAACTGATCCGGGCTCAATCACGGACCCCCGATTGGCGTCCAACCCACCAACCAGGCTTCCTCCCCTTCCATAATGGTTTATCAAGGGCACCTCAATTTATACATCCGGGTTCAGTTCCTCAAACCATGGATGATGCTATCCACCGGATGAATCCCTTCTTTGTGGATGGAGCAATATGTTTTGTTAGCACAGTAATAAAGATAAGTAACAATCGTTTATTCCACTGATTCAAAAAGTGGTAGTTACAATAAAAATAGAGCAAATATTATTCATTAATGGCAAGTCAACGATACCATGTAAAGCCAAGAATATCTTAATGAAATAAAAAAAAAATCAGTTTTCTTAATTCATCTCTTTGATCTATTTATCACGCATTCGGAGCCAGATCTTAAGTTATATGGGATAGTTGTTTGTTAGGTCAGTTCTACCAGACTTCCGGTAAAATTGCGCATGCCCATAGCTGCCAAGCACGTTGCCCAATCGAGCTCCTGGTGGTTTACTTGGGTCATTTTTCTTTTCCACCAATCGGAATCGATCCTGGAACAGAACTTCCGATAGTCGCTTGTTTGGTGAGAAGGGAAGACAGATGGGGTTAGTTTTGATGGTGAAGAACAACTCAGTGGTCTCTGGGGACAACAATTGAATTTGTACAACAAGAAACAAAGATCACCTCATGGACAAAATACCTCTAGTGGTGCCTTAATTTGAATTCTCACAGGTGCCGTGGTTTCATATACATTCATAGACTTTCTAGCTAGAGCCACCTTTTACTAGCTATTCATAGACAGTATCATTTTAAAGGACTCCTCTGTGGCCTTGCAACATAAAAAGTTTCAAATCAGTGTTGGCATACTTCAAAGTTAAAAACAACCTTCTACTCCTCAGACCGGATGGTTTTCATTGGGATGATCACAGTGAAGAAAGTGCAATAAACACCAAAGTACTGCTCAACAGCTTTCATCTGAATGGTCACACACTAGGGTTTCATCCCCAGACTTAAACGTTAGACCACCTAGTTCAGCATAATAAACAGTACCACATGAAAGTACTGCTCAATAGCTTTCATTTGAATGGTCACACACTGAGGCTTTATCGGCACGTGCCTAAAATGTAGGACCACCTAATTCAGCATAATAACAGTGCCACTTGAAAGTACTGCTCATGGTCGGTCAATGGCTATTTGAATGGTCACACACTAGGGTCTTATCCATAAACCTAAAAGTCAAGACCACCTTGTACAGCATAATGAACAGTAGCACACGAATGAACTGCTCAATAGCTTTCATTTTAATGGTCACACTCTAGGGTTTTGTCCACAGATTCAAACGTTAGGACCACCTTGTACAGTAGAATAAACTGCACCACATGAAAGTACTGCTCGATAGCTTTCATTTGAATGGTCACACACTTGAATTCCACCCACAAACTTCAAAGCTAGAACCATCTTGCGCAGCATATTATAAACAGAACCAGACTGAAGTGCTGCTCAATAACATAGCATTTATTTAAAACATGTTTTAAAGTATCATTTTCTGGCTAAAAGCTTCTTCTCTGAGAATGAGAGTTGAATCAGTCGATTGGACCCACGAGAAACCCATGAGATCATGTCAACAAATCTCGTGCGTTTCCAAAGAAGCCATAGTTCATCTCTTCCTCAGTCAAGACCAGGACACTGTGCCAAGAAAGGGAAATTTGTTGTATAATAAGAATATTAACAATGCTATATCTTTTTATAATTGAACTCCTATAAAAATAAGGTAACCAAAGGAGGTGCGGCATCAACGACGAATTGACTGGTACATGCCAGAAAACGACTTCGACTATAGAGAACATTATACCGCTCAATATCATATCTTTCATTAACTGAAGATTTCGTACTTTATATCTTAACTCGTTTATTTTTAACAAACTTGAATACAAATAGTAAAATAATTTAATGATTATATATTTGAGAGATTTATTTCACTACGAGCGCGCCACCAGTTCGAATTCCACATTGGAAATCCAAATTTTTTATCAATGTTGAAAAGACCAAGTTGCAATGCCTTACACTACTCACTTTTCCTCAGTTACTGCGGAATGGAGAAAACTCGTTCAACCGAGAAACCTACCGTGCAGCGATAACGTCAACTGTATTGTCTTGGGGTAATCTAAGGTTAGCTTTGAGCGTGCTGGTTACGTACACGCGCTCAGTGATGTTTCAAGAGAAGGCTAAACTTTTCAAAAGGGACACGCAAGACACAGCGAGCAACAAATCTGCAGTACATGTCGTAAATGATCGATTGTTAGTATTCATTGGGTTTCTGCGCGAAATAAGATATCAAAAACTCACCATCAAAGGTTAGCATATTTTTATTTCTTGCATTCCCAGTCCTTACAGTGTTTCCACAAACTGAGATCCGTGCAATGACGTACACTATTTGACGTAGGTTGCAAGTGTGAGATAACTCCTAGTGGCACGCAATGGCGGAAACGGTCTATGGCCGAAGAAGCCGTGGATTATAGGACATATCCCACGGGTTTAAACGAACTCCGTTACCTCGCCGTGACTGTAGAAGCCAGGAACTATAGAACATATCCTACGGGTTTTAACGAACGCTGTTACCTCGCCATACAAATATAGCGTTATGCTATGCATTGCCGTCTTTCTTCAAGATCAGTCAATCAATCTATTCTTCTGGTCTAGATCCATATACATTGATTGACTGAACATGAAATTATCGATGAGTTAAGCACTCTTTGACGTAAGAAAGTTCTTTCCAGAACACAAAGTAACATTGCATAACTCTAATTGAAAAACGCATTTATTCCAGGTCTTTTCACTGGTATTTCCCAGGGGTACATACGGGTGATCCTTCACGTGTTTCGTGCTCGTGAAACAATTAAATCAACTAACGCCCTTTGTTAGTTAATTCCAAGTCACGAAGAATGGGTTTGTTTTCACAGTACATTTTAAACTTGTGTACAAAAAAAAACAACAACTACTACAAATGGATGAGTAAACCGGGCTTTATCTTTTTGCAAGAACCAAGTAAATACTCATCAATTTCCTATGGCTCCTTGCAAAACTTGATAAATGCATGTATGATATCACCCTCAAAAATGTGTCTAAAAACATGCTAGTGAGCGGCAAAGTCGTTTGTTCGAGAGTATAGGCTTTTGTTTAGATGCGAGACAAAAGAAGAAAACATCAAACTGCAAAACAATACGTTTATAAGCCGCAAAAAGCTTACTGCTTGAAAGAGCATTCTTAACTTAAGCCCGACCGCACCAGTGATTTCATAATCGCATCTCGCAAGAACCTATAAAAATGGATTCACAAATATTTGATTGCCACACACGGCTGATACCAAGTTTGAAGTTTCCACCTGGAGAATTTGAAATTTGCGTCTGGATATTCCACCTACGCCAACATGACCAGAATACGAAAAACGAACCGTTCCATAGCCGAACAGCTTCCAAAGCAGATGGTTAGAATCCTCTATAGTACGCTTATACAAGAGACACAGCGAAGCAGTTCTGAGATCAGAGCGATGTCCGGCAGCGAGCCAAGTGGACAAAATCAAGAAGGCTGTAACCAAGACGGACTATTTACAACAGCTGGTACTACAGAAAATTCAACATGGCGAATAGGACTTCACAAGAGAGCATCCAACAATATTTGAAGGTCGCGATTTCCTGCAAGACGTTCATTCTACTTTGCGTGTGATCACTAAACCATTTCCCACTTAATTTGTGGTTTTCTTGTGGCCAACTTGAACCTCAGAAATTCCTAATCAAAGACTGAGAGATTCTTTTAAAAACTGTAGTTTACAGGTAATCTAAAAAACATCTCGCTTTGACTCGATGGAGAAATACTGCTGCATCAGGAATGCAAGCTAACTGGTACAGCTTGCTTTTCATGAATATTTTATTCCATCGACTTATTTTTTTTTCCTTTCTTTCTGTTTTTCTGTAGGAGGAGAGTACAAGTGACCTAAAAAGAACTTGATGTAATTAATTTCACTAACCGACTATTAAACTCGAATGTATGACAAATGATATTTGTACAATTGTGGAATTCGAGTCTTGTAATATATACGAGTGTAAAATATTTAAACTAAGGTTATTGAAAATATATGTTTATATTAAAAGTGAGATGCGAATTAAGCTTCAAATGGTCGTCTCATTTTAATTGTTTCTACGACGGAACAGTCTAAGAAAAAGACAAGCTTAAGTACATTCCCTTGAAACTAACATACGAGTGGTACTTCCTTTGATCAGAGAGCAGTACAATAAGCAAACTATCAACAACAAATTAAATTAGACATGAAACTGACGAAACAGTCAGATTCAGTGGGTGTAAAATTGAGCATTGTAAAATAATTTTAAAAACTTTAGTTTGTTGTGGCCCAACAATATTAACAATTCAAAATGCAAGATAGTCCGTTACGTAACGAAATCATTGAACAATCAGTATTCTAACAATACTGGACTAGCGAAATCCGCTTTGCTTTTCACTGAAACATTTTTCTCGAGCGCGTTGATTTATTCAAAACTTGGGACTTGCTGACTCCGTTTAACGGCAAAACGTTTGATCCGGCCTTTGAGATAAAGTAATAGGCCCTTTGCACCATCCGGTCACATGGTACAAAATCACACATGCTGGTGAGCAAGTTGCGCAGTGGGACTTCCAAAACAAAGGCCGGTCCAGGTGGACTGGTACGAGTGGCATTGTTTTGGAAGTCCCACTGCGGAACTTGCTCCACAGCATGTGTGATTTTGTACCATGTGACCGGATCGTGCAAAGGGCCTATCCCGCAGGTCTGGAAAACCCTGTTATTGTAAATATTGGAGTCACAATTTGAGTCACGTGCATTGAGCACAAGACGCGAGAGACTATTTTTTTAAACTATATTCAAGTAAAAAACTTTATTTTCTGTAATGTGCAAGAAGGATTGTATGGTAACTTCATAGAACATCGGTTTCGCAGAAAGAACTGACTGTATAATGTATCATAAAGAGTGTTTTCTCATGATGTATTGGTGTGACGGCGCCCAACCAATCCTGTGGGAGTTGAACGCTTTTCTTGTGTAAGCACCTTTTTTTTGTTGTTGTTCCAATAAATTTGCATGGCTGCTGGCCACGTGAGTGAAAACACTATATATCATAATACACTGGATGTTGTTGCGTTATAGAGTAATGAGAACGCTTACTTATTTCGTCTTGGTCTCGCTGTGACTCACCCGAGCGCCGAAAAGTTGCAATTTTGGACACCCTTAAGATTTTTTTCAGGGGTGAATGACGTCTTCACGAATGACGTCCTCAACACACGTGCGTAACGCAGGCCAATCACGCATGCGTTTATTTTCAAAACTGGCCTGAAGCAAGAGGAAGGGAAGTTGCGGCTTTGATGTTCGGGAGGACACTGTGATCAAGGAATTTCTTTTTTATTTTTTATTTTTTTTTTTTTTCAAATCAGCCATTATGGTACTCAAGAGTGTTAAAGCTACCATTTATTTCTGAACGATTCCTGTGCTGTAAAATCGGTCGCGTTTGGCGACAAACAACTGTTGCCTTATGAATGAAACAAAACCTCCCAGCCTTTAGAAAACGGCCAAGGCCGGCTTGTTCAACGAAGATAAGAAGTGTTACAAGCACCGGGTTATGTAAGTCGGCGACGGGAAAATGGCAAGATTTGGGGTCGTAACACAAATTTACTGTACTGAATTAATAAGGTCATATCCCAAAGATCTTTACTTATAATTTGCTCTCAAGAAGTCACCACCCCATGCACGTTGAAGCACAACGCAATTTTAACATTCCCCATCAGACTGCAGGCACAGCCAATTTTACATTTGGCGTTCACGTCTTTCATCAAAAAAAGTTGAGAATTCATTTTTTTTAAGTGGCAGGCGGAAGAAAATCTAGTGGTAAACAATAAAGACAATAGAGTGTTTATGTCTCGGAACTATCGGTCCGATGGTTGCCCCTTGGAAATTTGAAGTTCTCAAAATTAGTATATAGGCCTTCCGAAGCTTTGCTTCTCAGGCAAAAATTTGTATTAAGAACATCAAATTTCCGCGGGACAACTATCAGTTGATAGTTCTTCGACAGAAACACTCTGTTGTTTAAACGGAAAGCTCATAACCTAATTGTTGATTAGAAAACAATGAGGGAACCAAGAAAGATTCACGGATTTCCAATAGAACAGAGCCGAGTGGCCATTAATTCTCATTAGTATAATTCTACTAGTATGCTAATGAAAATGCTGCAATCTGATTGGCTGAGCTACTTGTATACTATCAGCCTTCGGCCTTACCAGCTATCACCTCATATAAATCTCGAGCTCAAAATCTAATTGTTTGTTAGTGTTCAGTGGCTTGGTGTGGTCGACAAAATTTCAACGTTTTCTCATTTATCCGAAGTTTTGAAAGAACATTTAGAAACAAATGAAGAATTAGATTCCTGAGAAGACTAAAATAAGGACATTTCCGATTGCTTGAATTAAGAAAAAACTCTAATTATTTGAAAGAAACTGATAAGCGCGCGTACACAAATTGACAATTCAGTCCGGGCGAATTCTCTAAAGCTTGAAGTTTAATACGTTTAAGACCAGAAATAATTGGAATCGTTATTTGAAGCAAATTTCTTCGGCCTCATCAACTATCACCTCATAGAAATCTCGAGCTCATAGTCTACTAAATTGTTAATCAGCAATCATCAAGAAATTTCTTACAGTACAATGGGAAAAGAATATAGAAGCTAAATAATGAAACTATTACGAAAGAAATTTACTGATAGCGATAAGAAAGAAGAACTAAGATAAAAGAACTAAGATAAAAGCTTATAGTAAGTTAGAGTGACCCAACTTTACTTACTGCAATGCATTTCAGCACTTGATATTTGTCTACCTTCGAAAGTTCGCGCCCCGCGCGCCTCTCACCGAGTAATTTTGGCTGGAAAATGCTCTCTCCTCCGCAGAGGGTGGGTGCAAAAACCAAACTTATTCTGTGCTCGATTTTTCGTAACTTCAAAATGTGCACTTACATTCAAAGGAGAAGAGAGTCAGAAATCTGCAACGCGTCTGCCATCTTAGAAATATCAGGTAAGGTAAATTTATTTGTGATATTGAATCGGTCCATTGATAGTCCTGGGCGTTTTAGAAAGTTTTTTTTTTTCCTTTGAATTTACTGATAGGGGAAGAGGGGGAGGGGATCAGTAGGGGGTCAGTAAGGGGTCAGCTAACCCCGGATCAGTGTTTTGTCGAAACCCGGAAATGTTAACCAATCAGGTTGGGCGATTTTATCACACGGCTTTTCAAAATGGTGGTCAAAATGCCCTCGATGGAGCCTGGGAAAAAATTGGAGTAGCAAATCTCCTCGGCGCAAAGAAATCCCCAAGTGTGCCCGTAACTATCAACGACAAAATTTGCTCGCGATTCACTCGCTGGCGATTCACTCTTAATTTTAGCTTTAAGTACTTATAACTTAAAAACGAGTTCGTTGACCCCCACTATTTTTTATTATATGTGCCTTTTAATTTAAGCTGGTCACGCCACCACTTGCAATATATTTAGCCTACATTTGCATTTTCTCGTTGCTTTCACGAGCGTGTTTTATTGCTCAACCTACTGATAAAGTCCTGTTAAACGCGGCTAGCTTGTATGTCGCTCAGGATCCCAAGGAATTACTCGAAACTGAAGTTAGCAAATATTTACTACCGACTCTCTATGGTTTCTAACTATTCACTGAATTAAGGAATACCTCCGGACGTCCAAATGTGTGGCCAGTTGCCATAACTGATTTCCAAACTAATTTGCAGCTCGTTAATGCTTACATTTAAGTGTTCCTAGTCACTGTGGTATTTACACAAGCATACTTGCATTGAGCAAACTTGAGTTCAATTATGCAAATGTGAAACAAATGTCAACCAAAGATCAGATGTGAAACACGCAACGGTCCGCGTAAAAAATAACGTACACACTTTGGACATTTTTATCACCAAAATGTCGTTTTCTTTCGTACATTTTAAGTTTCAAGTTTCTTCGATACCGTTCTTTCCGGCAACTTCTTCGTGATATAAGCGAATCAACCTTTGAACAAACATTTTCGACCAGCTGGCTTTCAAGTTTCATTCTCTTGTGGTTTTACGTAAACACGAACGAAATTTCGCTAGGAAACACACGAAGAAAAACAAAACACTAGTAGTAGCTACTTATTCATGACTGATTCAGATTTCGCAGAACACACTATCCTCGACTCGGGATTTATTGCAATAACATTACTGGAACTCTCTTTTACTATGCCTTCGAGACAGATAAATTTTTGCTTTGGGTATTACAGAAGTTTTAACAAACGCTTTCTGTAAGTACCATACTTCTCTAGTTCGCTTTTGCTGTGTTCACATCGCGCTGAAAAAGCCACAAAATCAGATTGAGAGCGAATCAACGTTGCCTTGGAAACTGGTTAACTCACTTCCTAGAAGCCCTTAAGTTTGAAAGGTTCCTGTAAGATTTTGTTGTACTTGCGAATTAGTGTCAAGCGATTCGTGTAGAAAATCTTGTAACTGAGATTTTCGTGGTCCGCAACTTGACACTTGTACATAGTGACACAATCAAAATACACTCGAGTGTTCAAGCGCGTAATTCGCACCGATTTCACTTTATTTTGATATTTAACTGTAACGTTATGTTGTTCTTAAAGATTTGTATCCTGCGAAGATTTCCGTGTTCCTTTTCCGTTTCTTGTGGCGAACCCCACCATGTGGCAGATATTATTAGCCTCAACTGTCAGTCATTACTCTATGGCGTATCAACTGACCACGACAATGATTTTCTTATCTTTCAAGATAAGTTATCGATATAAGTATCCTTAAAAGATCCGATCAAAGATATACGAGCCTCAAGCTACTCTAGTGTAAATAATATTTCTCTTCGCCTTCGAGGTGAGTCCGTCGAGTAACAGTATTTTGTGTATCGCATTATAACCTTTGTTGACACTGCATGCGCAATTATATAATACTGTATCAACCTCTCGCGTGTGTTTTATCTTGGTGCCGTGAAGCGCAGGGTAGAAACATGACCTCGAACACCATGAGGAAAACACTTGTAAGCATTGGATTTCCATGTGAAGCCACATTTGCCGCAAGTTAACGCCAGCTCGATTACGTTTCCGAGGTCGAACTTTCTCCTGAGTAACTCCTCCGCTGCATTTCTATCAGAGTGGAAGTTAATCTTCCCAGAACTTCGGCGATCCCGGTTTAGGGCAAGTTGGGCGTTCTGACAAGTCCGAGACAGGGCTTGAGGGGATTTCAAGGGGTGGCAAAGTCCGCCCGTGTCGATGTCGCTCGTACTTTGAGTAAGATAAACTTCGTTCATCTCTCCACGTGAACGGAGGAACGCAAATCTCTTTGTGGGAGGAATGAAATAAATTACTACCCATATCTAAACTTGGTGTCCATGAAAAACTCGAGTCACTAACTAACTCCTTGTTGTGTTCATTGTCCGAACTAAGGAAGCGCGAATCTTCGACCGTTTGTGTGATGAATGTTCCACTAGTGGCACTTGTTCTTTCACATGCTGTTGTTTGTTGTGTTGTGTTATCACCACTGCTTCCTATCGCTGGCAAAGGAGTTCTCTGCTGAATTTGAGGCGCCGAAATTCGTTCTCTGAACTCTTTTTCTTGTCGGAGCAATCTCAGCAATGCCTCGGCTTCAGCATCTTTCACTCTACCTCGCATCGGAATCTTCGCGCTCTCCATGGCCGCGATCGGTGGGGAACAAGATAGCAACGTTCTTTTGACGTCCTTGCCTTCCAAAGTAATCTTACGCTCTCCTTAAGTTAAGCGGATTTCTTGGCTTTCCAACTGTCGCTTTTGTAAGGGTTAAAATCCTGTGCTTGACGCTTGCGTTTGACGCGGCGGTTTCACAAGCGCTGGCTAATCAAGACCTCGTCAAGGTGGCTCGGAAGGCAGCTAAATTGAATCAACAATCTTAAGAAAACATCGGGATTTGGCTATTAAACGCCCGGGCCATTGATCACTGACATCAGCTGTCAGCTCATTGGCGCACGATAATTGTGTGTTTTAACCACAATTAATATTCCTGTTCAAAACGATCGTCGAAAGAAATGGCAAATAACTTTTTAATGAAAACGCGCGGTAAAAGTCAACAGAGACAAAGTTGCGCGCTCGAAGCTTCATCCTGCTCTTTGTTTCACACTATGTTGGCTGTCATTCGTAGATTGACAGCACCGCTCGCTGCTGAGTCAACAGATTAAAAGTGTATTATTTTCACTGACAAAATCTGAAGTAACTTCGCCTGCTTGTTGGATATTTCAGTTTCGCTCAGCGAGGACTTGTAAAATGAGCGCATCGTAGCAACGAAATCTAAGGAAGGGAAGGAAGATACTTGACTGAAGCAACTCTCTTTGGACTGAAAAAGTAAAAGGTAAGATTGCGGTGTTTCATTTATAGCTGGCTACTATGGACGAAAAGCACTATAAGAGAAACATTGGGCGTTTCTTCATCGAAACCTAAAAGCATCTAATTGAAGGTCTCGCGCTAGCCAGTTCAATGATCTTTGCGGGCTAAACACGTATTAAACCTTACCTGTTCTCATAATGTGAAGCTGTCATCGTTAATCTGCTTTAAGGCCCGTAAGGTAAAGTTAAAGCTGCTTGCAATATACGGCGGTCCACGACCTTGACATGGTCAAGTCTGTTGTATTGTTCTCGTGACAGCACAGAAATTGTGTTCCAATTCTTGTCGAAAATGTCGCGACAAAGTTTGCTAAGAATCTCGACTCTAACTTCTATTATATGACGATTTTGTTCGCAACAACACTAGCCCTGTGTTTCAGTGAACGCCAACTAGTAGACCAAATAAAATCTGGTTGAAATGCTGTTTTGTTTCATACTCTAGCTACGCAAAATCTCTCCATTGATCACGATTTCAAGTGAAGTCGCTATAGACGATTCTCACAGGCAGATCAACTGTGCTCGACCATTTGCAATCACCGCCTGAATTTTAGATACAAACATGGGGAAAGAGTTGAAAAAGAAAGAAATCGCCGATCTTATATCTTCACTCCCGTAGAATTTCTTGGTCTAATTGCAATAACGAGCAACAAATCGAAAAAATAATAAACACCGCTTATTGGCCTGAGGGGAATTTTTCAGCAAAGACGTTTAAAACAAAGTAAAAACAGAGAAATCGTTCGAAGAAAGGCAAAATGTTGGAAACATTACACCACATGGAAAAGAAAGTAAAAACATTCACAGAAAAATACGAGCCATCCTTCAACTTTTTTGTTCAAATTTTTACAAAGGCAAAATGAATTTTATAGCTGCTAATTTTCGGGACGGCAACTCCATTGTTAAAAGTCATATCCGTTAATTCGTGTTGGCGGGAAAGTGTAAAAGCGAAACGGCCGACATTATACGAATAGTCTCAAAAGCGTCGTCAACAGCTCATTTTGAAAACGAGGGGAAGAGTATGTATTTATGAAAGCCCGTAATTGGTTCGCAACACGTGTAGAATGAAAGGTCAGATTTGAAAGTCCACTTCAACAATAACGAGCTTAGCTTTTTAATTTCTCGATGTTATCAGCCTATTCAATCGACCTGGCGTGCATGGTTGTGTTTTCAATTAAGTTTCGCGTTCGGCAATTTCGTCTGCAAAAGTAATTAAGAAACCGCTTGTGAGAACAACACAGTACGAAACTAAAGTATTCAAAAGCGGCATAAACTTCCGTTTCATTCAGAGATTTCGTTTTTCAACAGCGAATAAATAAACAGGTTCGAACTTCAATGAGTTTCTTGAATTAATGTGACTTGTTCAGCTCAAACCCCTAGCTTCATTCTATTCTCGTTGTCATAGAAACGTAAAAAAATCAAGACATCATCTTGGGTTACTCGTATTCACATTTTAGCACAGCGATGTAAAAAGACATAGCAAATTACAGTAAGATTCCTACAGCCTTCTCCAAAATGTTACTTAGTTGACCTTTTTTAGCACTAAGAAAAATTTGGTGGCACTCAGCGACATTTTCGTCACAGCCTTACGTTTTCGACGCTCATGGGATACACTCTTTTAGACCTTTCCCACGATGTCATGTAGGGATGACAAAAGTTGCAGTGAAATCAATAAGCATTTGATATTTTCAATAAAAACAACACCATTAAAACCACTACATACTGTCGCAAACTATGTCGGAAAATGGAAGAATTAACAACATTATCATTTCTTAGAAGTAATTGGCCAGTGTTTTGTTATGACTGCTGCTGTTGTTTTGCTTCCTCGCCAGTTGATGTTAGTTTTACAAGTTGGCAAAGTCTCAACCGGGGCTGGCAAGGGTATAGAGCGGTTTTCAGTTGAGTGTGGAAAGTAATTAGACAATTACTTTGGTTTTGGTTTTGGTTTCGATACAGTTTGAGA
>Ga0126339_10002188_pt1 | contig 13870 bp, 20 predicted proteins | sample OrbTmetagenome_2_FD_92532 | JGI IMG/M metagenome (GOLD analysis project Ga0126339, IMG submission 92532) | Coral microbial communities from Petempiche,Puerto Morelos, Mexico - Orbicella T R C metagenome | ecosystem: Host-associated > Invertebrates > Cnidaria > Coral | place: Petempiche,Puerto... | reverse complement strand
TTGTTCTATGACGGCAAAAAAATAAAGGCCGCATGATATTCAGCCTTTTCATGGCAACCAAAACTGAAACAAAAAAGCCAGAGGGGTCCCCATCTCCGCCAAGACTAATCAGTCTCATGCATTACAGCGACGACCTCGCGTGCAATATCGCGCACGTGTCTCAGCCACTCAGGCGTGAAATATTCATTTACCAAAAACGCAATCAAGTGGAAACTGACAATCATCGCTTGATAATATGCAAATGAACTTTGCGTTTTCAAATGTCAGTTCAAAGCCGCGGTTACTTTTTTTGTCAATTCGGCCTCAACTCTGCCGCGGATATTTTTCTCCAGTTTGTCAGCATCAGTAATCTTTCCGCTTCACGGTTGGCGAGGCAGCTTGGCTCGGACTTGTTCCTTCAGGACGTTGTACTGCTGAAACTCGGAAAGAATGATGTCAAACTCGTAGGCAGACACAGCGTTGTTAATAAAAGCCTTAGACAACAGCCTGCTGATCGTGTCCCGTTTGGCAACGGCGAGCGTGGTAATCTGTTGATGCTTTTTAATTTTGGCCTCAAGTTTTCTGCTGGCGAATATCAGCCCTGAAGAAACGGAAGCGAAACAGCCTCCAACGCCGCCTAATGGAATTGTGGCAGGTAAGCCAACCACAGACAGAGCCGAACCAAAGCTCGCGCTTGAAAACGCTGCTGAGAGAACAGTTGAGCCCACGGCACTCCAATTCACGAATTTTTTTGCCCGTTTGTATTTTTTGGCAACAAGGCGATACCGGCCGACCTCTTGGTCCAAAACTTTGGCTGTCTCGTCGATCTTTTGCAAACGGAAATTTTCAGCTGGCGCCGTCAGTACGGGATAGAGAGGCTCCGGAGAAGGAGCGGAAGGCAGAACGTTCGGAGACGACATGGTATAAAAAGCATTAATTAATTTCTAATTCAAATTCCAGAGGCAAGCCTTCGAAGTCAAAGAGCTCGCCATGCTCATCTTTGACGATGACAGTTATGTTATTTACACAGTTATGCTATTTACAATCACGCAACACCTGTTGCAGGGTAGAATCGTAGCTTACTCTGGCATAAGGTAAGCCTTTTATATCAAATCTAGCCAAAACATCTGATCTCTTCCCGTTTAAAAAGTTTTTTTTGTTTTGACAAGCGGATCACAATGAACAAAACATTTCGTTGGGGATGTAAGCCGTTTTACGTATGTTATAAGTTTTAAATTCCGCCCAATACCAAGCAAATTGGCTAAATCACGATCAAGGGTAACTAGTGTTCCCCAAAAATTTCTGATTACAAGCTCGCCAACAGGTTCATTTGTTTGTGTATCTAATTGGTTATATCTATGTTACGAGAAAAGGCTGTCTATTACTTTTGCCAAGCTCTAAAAAGTATAATGCCCAAGGGGGATTTTAGAAACCGCCTTAGCTGGAGCATCTTGGGGCCCCAACTCAGCTGAACCTTCGTTTTTCAGACTGTGCCAACTATTGTACAAACTGCAAGAGAGGAGTCTGATGAAATGTACCTTTGGGAGCGGCTCCCCAAAGTACACAGTTTCTCCGTTATTTTGCGCGACAATCGTAAGCACCACCATTTCTCTTCTTCGAAGAAGATATATTGTACAAATAAAACATATTCAAAATAGATAGCGCCGCGTTTAAAGAATTTCAAAACTGGGCGCAAAGGCCCGATACGAAAGCCAGAGAAGGCGCGGCCCAGACAAGCGCGTGGGCTGCATTCACAAAACAGTACCCGAATGCTGATAAAAACCAATTCGTGGCACAAATCAATATTGATGAAAAGCGCAACATAACAGCAGAAATGTTCTTCAAGGCAGGAAAAGGTTCCCTTCAAAGCGTGTTTGGTTCAGACAGGCGGTACTGGAACCAGAAAATGAAAGCCGCTCTTGGTTTGGCAGGCATGGCAGACTTTCCATATCAATTGTCGCCAATGAAAACCAAAACACCACTTGCAATCCCAGCCGTAGATTTCACAAAAGCAGCGCCGAGCCTGGAAAAATCTTCAACCAAACCATAAACATCTACATTACCCCAGACGCCTTCCTCGTGACAAAATTCAGAAAAATCTTTCAACAAACCAAGCTCATGCACAGCACGGCGGCCAAATCTAAGAAGTGGTTCGGCGGACCCGACATGAAATATTGGCCCCAACAGCTCAACTTCGCCGTGTTTTGTGTGGTACAAGGTTCTGGAATTTCTCGAGAAATCTTTGACAACGGCTTGGCTCTGCCGCCGCAAATAAGAGCGTTTTATAAATTCCACGTGTATTTCACGGTCAGGCGCATTTTGTACCAGCTTAGCGGTATTCAGAGCATCAGGGCTTTGCCAGGTGATCCAATATTCAACAAATGCGACAACCATTATGACGTGGCTTCATAAAAAAGAATCTGGGACAAGTTCGGTATAGATTCATCGAGCGATTTTCGCTTCACACACGGGGCAAACCAAGGGCTTCGAAGCATATACTTTTATGTGTCAGGCTACCCAATAAAAACAGAAAGGCGGGAAAGCAATCAAAGGAAACCTGGTTTATTACATAGAGCCTGATGCCGTGCCCCAGTATGACTGGTTCGCCCCAAACACGGCCCCAGAGCTGACGCAGGCAGGTCTGGCGCGCATAAACCAGTCAATCGAAGCGTTCGTGTATAGTGCACCTTGGGCGTGCATCTTGGGCACGCAGGTCAGCGTGCGCAGCAGTATTCTTGACCAAGTCGGCCGGGCGAAAGAAGCCCAGAGCGAGTTTCTGGTGCTAATGGAAGCCGCGATCAGACAGCCGGAACCGGCCCAGAGCGTGCAAAGGTACCAGCTGGCGGTACATCAAGCGAAGGTCAGGCTCAACCTGGCGGTCTCCTCTGGGGCGTGGCTGATGCCCGCGCGAATGATAATAGGCCATCAAAAATCAACCCGTCCAACAGCCACCCTTCCAACCCGATTCATAAAGCAGCGCAGGCAGCCCAAAAAAGCCAGCCCGTCCAAACCACGCCGGAGACAGAGGCAACGTCAGCCGCGGCCTTGGTCAGTGGAGACAACGAACCACCGCAGCATAAAATCAACAAAACGGCAGTCATTATAACCGTGGCCATCGTCGCGGCGCTGCTTTTCATGCGGCGCGCTTGAAGAAAACGACGACCGCGGCAAGAATCAGTAGCCAGGCGTGCTCAGCGAGGAATCTGGCCGTCCGGCCAGCGGCCTGTCCAGGCAGCCCAGGCAGCAGGCCTTCAAGAGTCGCCCCAAGCTCGCGCAGCCCTTGGCCCATTGTTTGGAGCTCGGAGCCGACTTCGTCGATAACTTTGTCAGCATTCCATGGTGTAAGACGAAGGCGCGGCGTTCTGATCGTATTTTTCCTCGTCCTCTTTATTGTCTTCGGGGTCCCAGAGGTCATTATAGTTCCAGTGTGTAGGGCCGCTGCCAGAATAGCCTCCGCCGAACATCTCTTAAACATACAAGACGTTTTCGATTAACGTTTTTTGACGTATTTTTCAAACAAAAGGACCACCGCGGCCAGGATCAGCAGCCAGGTGTGGTCGGCTAGGTAGCCGATCACGCTGCCCGCTGTTTTAAAAAGGAAGCCAGCGACCTGGCCAGTCAGCCTCGGCAGCAGCGAACCAAGCTTCGCGCCGATTTCTTTGAGGCCGTTGCTTAAAGCTTTGCCGGTGGCCGCCAAAGCCTTAGTAACCGAGTTCACGACAGCTCCCATCGTGATGTCGGCAGCGAGAAGGACGGCCGTCACCGTGACCCCATATTTTTTGAAAAAAAGTATAACCGAAGACATGACTCCTCAAAAGTTCTACACTGACAATAAGTTCGGGCTTCTGATTGATCTGCGCTCCATGGCAGACCAAACGATGCACGGCAGCGGCACGCGGCTTGTGAACACCACCGACGGCGTCCAGTTGGAAATCGAACGGAAAGCCTCGGGCTCGGGCAACGTGAACTGCCACGTGTTCGTGGTCTCTGACTCCCAGTTCAACATCGTGGACAAACAGCTGGAATCTTTGCAGTTTTAGAAACGTAAACTTGGAATAAAATGGACCCAAGCAATATCCCCTTCAACGCGCTTACCGTGGGGCCGACCAACTCAGGCAAAACGTGGTTCCTCGTGGACCAGCTCTGCGGCCCTTTTCGAGGCCGGTTTGATTACGTCGTGCTTATCTGCCCGACGTTCGCTCATAACAAGACCCTCTTCTGTTTCGCTGAGAGAGATCTGCGGCTGTTTGTTATCATCTGCGAGCAACACGAAGTGGAGCTTTGGCTGAAAATAGCGAGTTTCGTTTTTGAAGACGCCAACACGCTCATCGTTCTGGATTACTGCGCGGCCTCCAAAGACGTGAAAGGTCGCACCGGCGAGCTCGTGAAACTCGGCTTATCGCCGTCACGCGAACATCAGCGTGTGGGTGCTGACCCAGTAGCTCTCCAGCATCGCGAAGCTGTTCCGTGAAAATGTGGCGGCCATCGTGCTGTTTTACACCCCTTCGGCCAAAACCACGAAGGCGAGTTTTGAAGATTAAGCGGGAGAGCTTTCTCAAGAGGCTCTCAAGAAGCTTATTGCAAAGCTGAAAGAGCGCCCGTTCTCCCACCTCGTGTTTTCTCTCCGCCCCCCCTACAAGATCGAATTTTCTACTTAAAAACACAAAAACAAAGCGCAAATGGCGAATCTTACGGCAGAAGTCATGCAGATGATGGAAACCGAGCTCCAAAGCTCTCCCGGCAGCAACGCTCTTGTTCAGCCAGACATCCCAGCCGTGCGTGAACAGCTGGCAGTTCTTGTTTCCACAGGCAAAACAAAAGAAGCCATTGGCGTGCACCTGACACACGAATAGGTGAAGCGCTTTACTAACAAAGAGGTTGAAAAGCATTATAAAAGATACGAGACGTACGTGGGCTCCAAGACCACTGAAACTTTGATTGAAAGCTTCCTGATGTTGGCCACGAAAGCGGTCGGCGTGGTGGTGCAGGTCCAAGATGCCGACGCTTTGCAGAATGAGCTGAAAAACGATTATATAATTACTAAAGAGCTGTCTATCCTGGCAGGCGGCCTTGCCTTGAGATGTGGACAGCTGCTCGCGGTGACCAATGCGGCGCTGATCACGACAAAACATATCGATTTCAGTCCACCGCGCCGTGATGCTGACGGCTATCCGCTTGAGGGTGTTTATGAAGTACCCGCGCCCAAAGTTGTTGAGCAAACTGCTGATTGCTCGGCAAGACGAGCTGAATAATTGGTCAGTATTACTCAGCAATTCCTCAATTAAATATTTTTGTTGAATAAAATAATGGCAGATTCACAAATCACTCAAACTGCGGCCCAGCCACAGACGCAGCCGCCTCCGGCTGTGAGCCAATACCACAGGCACAAGTAACTTCAAAAATACCAACTACTGCACCTGTGAAAGAAAAAATCCCGAATCGGGTGGCTGCGGGCAAAGCTGTCGCTGCGAGAACCAAAAAGGCGCGCGAACAAGAGAAAAAAGCCGCTCAAGCCGGGGGTTTGTTGCAACCCAGCCAAAGAAACCCCCCAAGGCGCTACCAAACGAAGAGCCGACTGAAGACACGAAAAACGTTATCAGCACGACTCAATGGCTCAGTATAATCAGCATTGCGGTTTCCATCAATGGGGTCTACTACAAACCAAAGAGATAAAAAAGATTTCAATTCACAGCCCGCTGCGGACTTGCCGCCTCAACCAGGCGTGATGCAAGCCCCTGCTGTGGACACGTCGAGCCAGCCAATTCAAAGAAGAGGGCTCCGGCCAATGGATTGACATTTGGAAAGAGAACGCACAGCCCAATACGATGTCGGACAACAAGCTCGTTAAAACGATCATGGATTCGGCCGTTCTCACCGGTTTAACCGCTGGCATCGGCTGGATTGCGAAAAATGTGGTGAAAGAGAACTTTACTGCCGATCCCAGCGGCAGCGCCATGAATTATATAAAATTCACGGCCGTCTCGGCGGGCAGCATTGCGCTCAAAGATTACCTTAAAGACAAAAAGATCCTCCCGACCTCGGTTTAGAAAAAAAGATACGTAGCTTTTAACGATGGCGAGCGTTGCGATGATGATCGGAGGCGCGATTCTGAACGCCGCTGCTTTTACTGGCGGCAACTATCTGGCTAAATTTTTGTCTGGCGACACCGGGAAGGCTGCGTTGGACGAGAAAAAGCGGCACGACAAAGCCCTTGTAGAGTATCAGGCCACTATGGCCAAATACACGTGCGATCGCAACAAGCTGTTTGATTGGGTTCAAACCAACAGAGAAATCAAAGAACAGTCGAAGGAGAACTTCACGAACACCGATTACGTGTTCAAACTGTATAACCAGGCCAACCCAGACAACCGCTGACTTTTATCAGCCCAATGAGCAGCAGAAACAAGGCGAGCTGCTTTTTGTGGGCGGCAGCGCGCTCGCTCTCGGCTACGCGGTTTTCCGTTTTCCTTGAACACATCCACTAGTGTTACAATGGACGCCAAGCTTGCTAAAGTCTACTACAGCCCCCTGCGCTACTGGAAAGGCATCGCTGCCATCAAAACATTGGCGGACACCGCGAACGTCCCTGAAGAAGCCGCCAAGCAGTGGCTTATCAAATAAGCACTTTGGCAGATCTATCTCCCCGCGCCGCGCTACGTTCCTCGGCCCAAATTCGACGTATCGGCGCCTAACGCGGTAATCCAAGCAGACCTTCTTTTTCTGCCTCATGATAAGCCCCCTCGTGGCCGAAAAGTTTACAAATATGCGCTGACCGTCGTTGACGTCGCCAGCCGTTACAAAGAAGCTAAGCCTCTAACCTCGAAAGCGCAGCCTTTTGACGTGGTCTCAGCTGCTGCAGGTCGACGAAGAGACGGCGATGTAATTGCTGTCTGTGGCCATCTGAATCAGCTCGAAGTCGTGGCGGTCGAGGTACCGGTCCAGGAAGTCGTAATAGAATTCGAGCATCCTCAGCTTGGCCAGCGATACACCGCGATGCCTATCTGGAACAGGCGATTTATCGTGATGCGCGCCTTCCTGCTCTCCAGCTCATAGGCTTGCCCGATCTCTTCCAGATCGCTGAAATACGCGTTTCACAGCGCTCTGTCAACCCCTTCTCATCCTTTGAGTACACCACGCATGTCTGCCGCTCTAGCGCTTCGATGAGCTTGCCGTAAGCGCTGTTGCCGAGCAGCTTGAACACCTCGGCCAGCAGCGCCTTGCTCTTGTCCACATCACCGGTACGGCGGGCTTCTGTCACCTGCTGCACTAACCAGGTGAAGATCTTCGTCGCCTGATAGTCGATCGTGCGGTACACCGCTGTGATTACCGCCCCATGGGCTACGTACCAGCGCAACAGCGGCGCATACAGCAGCAGCTTTTGCGCTGACAAGGCGCCCACCAGCTTTTTCCCATCGCGTCTTGTTCTGCTGGTGCGGGCCACGTAATCTTTTATGTGTTGAGGCACCGCTTCGTCGGGGATCTATTTGGTGAAGAAGAAGGGCGGCATTTTTTCAAACTTCATCCACAGCTTTTGGGGGATTTCAATGTCCACTTCTGCGAATCCGAACCAGGTTCCGGCTTTCAGGCGGCCTGTGAACGCGGGCACGGCGTTCGACAGATAGTGATAACGCACGACCTTTTCCTCCCCACAGGGCACGGCTCTCAGCATTGTCGACAGATAGAGCGCGTTAGCGTCGTAGCCGATGACGCGCTTGCAGAGTTTCGGTTGTTTGACGCGGTGCGGTCTGATTTGCGTCACGCTGGCTTCATGATACCGCGTAAAGACCAGGCTTTGCCCTCCACGATAGCTTCTTTCAGCATTCCGTACGCTTCTTTGCCGGGGCTGTATAGTTTGGCGCCGCACTCTATCGTGCGTCTCAGCAGGTAATCCAGGCTCACCCCTGGGAGGCTGACGGCGTCTTTTTAAGATGTCGATGTCTTTCGCCGTGTAAAGCGCGCGCATCTTTCCCAAGGCTTCCAATCCAGGGGCCACATCGCGGTCGTTGTAATAACGCAGTCAGTCTGCGAAAGTTTGCATCCCTTCTTCTTTGAAGATTTTTTTTGCAGTCTTGCCATTCTGCAAGCGTGAGGGGGTAGCTACCCTTCAAGCGCGAATACAATGCCGGGTAATCCGGCAGCCCGGGGTATGCTAGCTTGTTTGGACTGTCAAACCACTCATAAGGCGTGCATGATTTCAGACCGGCGCCGCAGTACGCTTCGACCCGCTTTTCATAGCTCGTGCCAGGCTCCAGGTAGTTCATGATGTCCACAAAGGGGAAGCCGCTGGTCTTCATGAACATCGTTGTGTTTGCCTTTTTCTCCACTTGCACCTTGGCTGTTGTGGCCGCCAGCAGCTCGACAAAATGTTTTTTTTATCAGGTTTAGATCATAACGCCCGCAGTTAAAACCGAGCACGGGGACCTGGTCGCACCATTCTGAAATCGCCCTGCTGCCCTCTCCTGTTAAAAGGTGGCTGTCTTCCGGCATGAACTCTGCTCTGACGCGGGCTCGGATGTTTGCGCCACGCCGCTCGATCTCTGCCATGAACTTTTTGATGAGCTCTTTTTTGATTGCATCGCAGTTGTGGGTCGGCTCTCGTTCCAGCGTGTCGCCGAAGCTCACTAAAATGGGTTCGTGCACGCTTTCGTATCTCAGCGAGTCTGTGACCTCCTGTTTCTGTGCATTGTCGAAGTACGATTCAAAATCATACAAAATCGCGTGAGAGTAAGTTTTGCTTTCCTGCTGCGGCAGAGGCTCGTAGGTTTTTTCATCCTCGCATTGCCATTTCTCGATCACGCGATAGCCGGCTTCTCTCAAAGCTTGCGTCCTGGCTGCTGTCGCCAGAAAAAGGTTTTTTCTCGTTTCCCCGTGGTTGATAATCTCTTCACGTGTGTTTAGAAAACAGCGTCTGCAGACGTGCCAATGGCAGCCATGGTATTGGAAGACCGTCTTCGTTTTTGGATCATAACCATCAACTGGCGCTCCCTCAATCCACCGCTCGCCTCCGTGGCCGCATAACGCATGATGGATATGCTGCCCCAGCTGCTCGCTGGCGCGCTCTAGCCAGCGGACCGATGACGCCGAAGCCCAGCCTTTGCCAAAGAAATTTGTCTCGTAACTGGTCTGCAGGGCTTCGACTCTCTCGTTGGGGCAATCGATAACTGTTTTCCCTTGCACGCAGGTTTTGCTGTGTCTTTGAAGATTCCAGGCTTCTGTAAAGCGTGCTTGACAATCTGGACATGCATACAGCCTTGCTAGCTTCTTGATATCAAAAACGCGTGTCCTTCATAAATTCCAATCGTCATTATGTTCCGAAGGATTCCTTCTGAGATGTGATACGATTTCGCTGTTTTGCTGCCGCTCTGGCTCATATACTCTGATGCCGAGCCAAGCCGTCAACTGTGTTCCTTGATTGAGATTTGTCTCGACCTTGTCCAATGCATCGAGAGAAATTTTTGAGATGTCCTTTTGTTTCAAAAAACTTTGGGCTAGCTCTCTTGCTGCCTGTGTGCTCCGATCGGGGCGCGCCCTCTGACGCACGGCTATGCAGCGCCAGTGACACGAGTTGTCATCAAACGTGTCGAGCGTCACCATTGGGCCTGCTCGACCGCGCGCCAGGTTGCGCAGCCAGTCTGGCAAGCGGCCTGTGCCTAACATTGGCTGCCTGTTAAGCACGGTCTTCACTTGGATGTTACAAAACTTTACAAACACCCATTTGGTGTGCGGGCGCTCGATGTTGGCAGGGTTTAACCGTCCAGTTTCCTGCGCATTCAACCAGCTTTCTGCTTTAGCAAAGCTTTTCATCCAAGGCGAGCCCTTGTGCCATTTATAATACACCATTTTCAAGCCCGTTTCGACGTTTACTATTACATAGGCGTAGATGTAACGAATATAGAACGCCGAGTGGACGCGTTGCCTGAACTTTTCCATGATAGAAGGCGTGTGTGATTGGCGCCCAGCCTCCTGGCAAAGGTCCATCTGATGAACCTCCTGCCTTTCTTTTCATCTTCAACTCCCTCCTCGACCCCCTCGCGCGCGTCATACATCTCCACGACCTCGTTTTGATTATCGACAATCGGGGACTTTTTACCGCGCTTTGGAGGGGCGGTCTTGATAAACCGTTTGTGGTGGCGAGCGAGATACATCTTATAACAGGGTAGGCAAGTGTTCAAATGGGGTGTGCGACATCAGACTGCGGCGCGCGCCCTCAGTAGTAGATGGTGAGGCGAATGAATACTGGCAAAATTTTGCCGGTATTCATTCCCCTCACCATCTACTACTAAAGTCTACCAGTAGGAGCAGCTTACCGAACAGTACACATTATCATATATCATTCTAACAGCGACAAAATATTATTTTATGTTCGAGTGGCAAAAGCAATAGTTTTTGCCACGAAAACGTAAAATTCATATCTTTAAGCCAACGTGTAATGTTCTTTTTACTGAAGCGGATCGAAAGCTCAAACCTTATGGAAACTGCAGCTCGGCGGCTGGAATATTTTGAATATTTCTTCTTTGGTTTACTTTGAAGAAACTCCTTAAATAGTTTTAAACCACATGAAGTTTCTTCCATCGTTCTCGAGCTCCTTAATTAGTGAACGATTTTATGTCGGCTTCCGTGATTTTAAAATCTCTATAGCTCGCCATGTTTTGGCAAAGTCGGCAGCCGCGCAATGAAATGGCTCCATATCCTCAGTAGCAGTTACTATTTCGCCACTAGTGAGGATATGAAAAATTCGTGTGAATTTTACGAGTAGTGCATTTTCCAGTAAAACACTCCTGTAGGGTACTCCCAGAAAAATAATTTGTGAAGAACTTTTGTTGATTTTCTTTTCGCTTATGATGAAAAAGTGGTTCCTTCTTAAAAACATACCCGTATCAAGGCTAGAGTGCAAAAACCAGACCCTATTTATGACCAAAATGGCCAAAATCAGCTAAAATCGATGCCCAATTTATGACCAAAACAGCTGAAAAACCATATCCTTTGGTGCCGCACATACCTATATAGCCCATATTGCAATGTAGAGTCGTATTTGTCAGTTCGTCATTCGCACGCTCCTTATGCGATCGGTAAGATTTTCGGATGATGAAGGATGTTTTTTAAAAGCTAACTACAAGCTGAAATACTAGAAAATGAAATAACAGTTAGATAATTGTCAGCGCAAAAGTTAGTTCAGTTATGAGCAGTCATGTCTAATTGCTAAATTTTAAGCTTAACAGGAACTAGGCTCGGTTACGTTAGGCAGCTTAAGGAAACCACGAGGATGATGGCAACGGGAACGTCACCAGACAAAATTAAAGGTTTATGGGGAAAACAATAGCTTTGCACCTGCGTTATAAATCTTTTTATTATATGGCTAGCTCCGTGAGCGGGCAAGATGAATCAAATCCTGCGCTGTGATTGGCTACCCGAGCGGGCAAGATGCAGCTATCTTGCCCGCTCGGGACTACCCGCCGTGTCCCGCAAGAAAATTTCCGCGAAAGCCATAAAATAAATCCTTTATTGATCAAGTTTGTTCGGTCAAGATGGCTGGGTATTGTCCTCGTTCTTTTTTGTTTTTGCGTGTTTATGGACCTCGAGTCCGTCTCGGTCCATAAAAACGCAAAAAAAGAACTTGGCCAATATCCAGCCATCTTGACCTCACACTTGGTCAATAACCCATACGTACATTTCTTTGCCGTCCTCTGCAAAATAATGCAAGAACGAGAAATGACCAAATTCTGCGTATTCTGAGGAATGCGAATGAGGAAGGCTAATTATTCGTATTTCTATTTCGAATTGAACGCTGTCATTGGATATTAAGTCTGAGCACGTTTTTAGAGCCATTGGCGTACTGAACAGATCTAGAAAATCGCGAATTTTGCTGGTAAAATATAAATTCATTCTTGACTGGGCGACCTCCTCGGCGTCGCCGTCGTCGTTGCGTAAGCTGAACTTTACTGACTGGTATAACAGCAGGGAAATACATGTCTTAAGCTACTGTGATTAGTATTCATCTTGCATTATTTGTTTTAAAAAATATCATTTTTCCAGTTTGGTTAGGCAAAGGACAACGTTCCAACCAGTCCAAAACTTAGGGAAATCTATGTTGCATATACTACAGGAAGAATTATTGTCCCGAATTTTCCCCGACGGCTTTCTGCACCGCAGGGTAGAAATATCTTTTCAGACGGCTCAACCCGGGCGGCTCAAGTGGAGAAAGTGAAAACAAATCAGGAAAACAGAATTTTACGTACATTCGAAATTTTGAATTGATTACCTGGCGAGCTAACAAAACACCTCTGCCGACTGACACAACATAACTGTACTGACAATTTGTTGATGCAAGTTAATGAGTTCCACTAGAAATGGAAAACGTTCATTTCCCTGGTTTCCTTTGAGATAAAACACCAACCACTACGCTAACGAAATGCTTGGAAATGAAAACGAAACGACAGCTCCGGTCTGAAAAGCGTTGATGTATAAACAAAACATGATGTGCTGTAGACACCTTGAGAATGAACTAGATGATAAAAATGGACCTGTTCTAAATGTTTTCTCTTTTGTCCCAAAAAAACCTGAAGGGAAGTGAAGCAATTAAACATGCAAGTGTTTAATGTAGTCTTAACGTTGTGGTTTACTATGAAGCGGAATGACTGAGACTGACTGATTGAAAACGTTTAGTTATTTTTCAATGCAGAGGGTCTTTAACGGATGAGTTCGATCAGTGCCGTTTTGAATGTTTATTTTATTTGCCGCAAGAACCAAAATACAAGCGTGTTTTTAGCTTTACGAATCCTACAGCTAACCTATATAGCGTAACTTTTCAAGTCTCAAAATCCCCAACGCCTTTGTATCTCGTTCAATTAGAAACTAATGGCCAATATAATCCAGCTATGTTTTGTAACACTGGTCTGAACTTTTCGGGCTTAAGGTGGCTGAACACAGTTTTTTGATGGTTAAGCTGACGTGAGTGCCGTTGCCATGGCAACATGAATAAAAATATAAAGGCCTTTAAAATCGGTTTTGTTTATTTGTAGAAAATCTAGTCATTAGATTCTCTTGATAATTTGCATGCAACAAACTTGTAACAAATCTCACAAGTTAACACCATTTTGCTAATAATTTAACAGAGAGATCTTTAATTAGCCTTTGTTGAAGGTTCACTGGGATATCTAGAATTTCCTCTTTTAAATTTCAATTATTTAAATTTAAATTTCAAAGTATTTTCCTGCCAAATCTCGTGAAATTCTGATGAGTGGTTCTCGTGAAATAGGCGTATTTACGAGAGTGCAATTTTTCATTCAATCGCAATTTTTTGACTTACTACGCATGCGTTGCATTTAACTGGGTTCTTTCAGTAACAAAGAAAAAGCTGAGAATTGCTGGGTCTTTGCATCGTTAGCTTTTCTAACATATCTTTGTGATAAAACACTAAAGCCATTAATACACTGCGTTCAGTTATAGAGAAAATTAGCACAGATAGTTTGGGTGTTGAGTTAATAAAATGATCGCTCTATTGACGGGTTGTTTCTTTTTTGCAATCCTTGTGCACGTGCTGAATTGCATCAGCAAAAGTGCGCGCGAAAACGGTGTTCGGCCACCTTAAGCCTCATTCATGATAATCGTTTTCTCTACCAGACAGTATCGCGCAAAAATAGTAATATTTTCCATTGAATAAGCGGGTCCTTAAGGGCCCATTAAACGATCTTTTCGAGCCGTTGCTAAGGAAAACTCATATAACCTCATCATTTTTAGTTAGTTCAGAGTTATTCCATGTGTTTTAACTTTTTTTATGATTAGTAACACTAGTGATGACGTCATCAGGCCACGCCCATGGTCATGTGACTAATACTGAAAAAACGCAAAGGCTCCCAGGCAAATTACTTTATCGGGATTTTTTTCATTGATT
>Ga0126339_10002186_pt1:0-10000 | contig 13890 bp, 8 predicted proteins | sample OrbTmetagenome_2_FD_92532 | JGI IMG/M metagenome (GOLD analysis project Ga0126339, IMG submission 92532) | Coral microbial communities from Petempiche,Puerto Morelos, Mexico - Orbicella T R C metagenome | ecosystem: Host-associated > Invertebrates > Cnidaria > Coral | place... | reverse complement strand
AATTAATCAATTAGCTATGCCGGAAGAGGGGCTGGGTGGGGTAGGTATCCGAGTGCATTACGCAAAACGCGTTATACTTACGTTGCTCTCCCTGCCAACATGACAAAAATATATATATGGTTTTGCAAATCTCATGCTATCCTTGTGGTGACATTCTCTTAAGAGCAAAAGCAATTTGCTCCAAACGCATGCGCAGATTAGTTAGCGTCAAAGTCGACTATATGTTAGGTGAAAGATACATTTTATACGGGACTACCCACGAACACATGTAAGACGCATGCGTTCAAGCGTTGCTAATGTGATAAACTCCGTTCTCGAGTTCAGATGCACGCTTTTTTTATTTTTTTGTAATGAGTGATATCACACTCTCGTTTTGGCTGGGGATAGCAGTTATATTTCAGGTAACGTCAGTTTTCCTTTTTTATTGCAAGGGAACGCTACTGGGACTGCGTATCTTCTGGAATCTTCCCAGCTCGATTCAAGAAATGTCGTCTGCTGTTTTATAACTATTGTGTGTTTGCCAGGGTTGAAATAGAGAATGGGAACATGTCGCTTCTCCTTAACAGCTTGTTTGTTTCCTCTTCTATGAAAGAGAGCCCAAAGTTCATATTCTGCCGAAACTTTACCGCGTTAGTTACATGTAAAACTAGTAACTTTGTGACAAAAGAAACTTCGTTATTATTGCCGCAGACCCTGAAACCTCCACTTAATTTCATCAGTCGATGAGGTGACTCGCTCACCGATGTGGGATATAATTTCGGTCAAGTAAAGATCTCTACCTTCAATACTTCTCGTTGAAACGCTCATTGGTTGTATTACTCGATAGCATTGTGTATTAGTTTGATGTGGTTTTATCGTTTACACCAACTCGGCTGGCAACAGAATTAGAACGCACTATTCCGTGATTCGACGTGATTATTTGATAATTAGATTAGTTCTTGTTTATCGATGAAATGAAAATTTACGTTTTGAATAAAACAAAATCGTTCCTCTTCGACTTTTCAGCAGAAATGTAACTTTTATATTCCATTTATCTCCAGCAGTGAGTTAAAAAAATACACATCTTTCTTATATTTTCGTGGAAACAAAGGTATCTTGTCGCATACATTGGCAAGGAAAACAAAAGTATCAACTTACAAACGTTGGCGTGAAAAGTAATGCTACAAAATAAACGAAACTCAAGATAACATACCACAATGAATTTAAAACCGTCTTCACAAACGGTAATTGTAAGTTATTTTGGGGCAAAACACAAACATGAAACATACACACTGCTAAGATTATGTCTTATCAAGTTTTTGTCCGCTCATATTCTGCAAAGGGGAAAGGGCCTAGTTGACTACCAAGGGAGAGAACAGCAGGGGTGAGGACCTGTGTGACTACTGTATCAGAGCCGTAAATTACACTCTGCACTATCTGAGATTGTCTCACCAGTCTTATACTTTAGCGATCATTTGCCCAAATCAGACTTTCGAGAGGGGAAGAGAGGGAGGGGGTGGGTGGTGGAAAGGTAATAGCTTGTAATAGTACCAAGAAAATGGTTTGCGATAAAAATGTTAATATTTGTATCAGTGATCAGTTCTAATTAGAAGCTATATATGCCTATTAAAAAAGTCGTTCTTGTTATAAGGTCATCTATTGCAGTCTGTCGCGTTCCCAGCACGGCTGACACGGCGTGTAGCGTACTTGAGTTCGCAGTTCGCCAGGTCAACCACAGTAAAGTCAGTATTGAACAAACGGACGGTAGACTAGTTCAAAGGACACGTTTATTGGACTGATGATGGATCAAGCTAGCCGACGGAAATGAGAACGAAAAACTAATGGAAACTGAATGATCGTGAATTACGACTGAACATGACTCCGGGTTGAGAAATGACTCCAAAAAGGAAAAACTCCGAAAATCTCCTATGAACTCCTCTTTACGCAGTGACAACTCCTTAAAACTGAGATGTTCGCGTGGAAAGAGACCTGATATAATTTTATGACGTAAAGGAAACTAAATAAAACAGCTCTTTGTGCGGTTAGCCAAAAAATATACGGTGGCTCATAAGTGCCATGCAAAAATTGTGTGTTTTTTGTCGTTTTAGCGACTTTTTTAGCGACTTTTTTTAGCGACCGTTGTAATGCGGGCTCAAGTTACTTCTCAATAGGAGATGGCGGACTTCGAATTGGAAATCAATGAGGTAAACAACTCTCACGGTATTCTTAATATTTGCTGGAATTCACTTAAGTTGCATGAAATAACGCAGATTTCAACTAAACGCGTTTTTCTGTTCATAGATTTGTGAGTTTCTCGCAAAAAGAGAGATTCCAGATGAAGTGATCGATCGATTCAGGGATGAGAAGGTATGCAGTGAACTTATTATTTTTAAGCACTATGGGTCTGGGCATGATCACCATCCCGGTAGTTTTTTAGATGAATAACTATCTTAACTTGTCTTCCCTATTGCTGTAGTTCACCGCTGTTTGAGCCACCTTTGTATGCGTCCAAATACGTTGCATAACCTCTAAACGGAAATATTGAAAGATCAAACATAAACAAGCCATGAAACAATCTATCAATAATAAGACACATCAGGTCAGATGCAAATTCATGGACTTGAATTTGTGTCCTGGGAGTCATGATGGTTGAAACCCTTGTTGAAATGAATCGACCAGTTAGAGGGAAATTATATTCCTTTTTCATATATTGCTGTATTGATGATTTTAATTTTAATACGGTTTCTCTTTCACATTATTTAGATGGATTATTCGGCAGTAAATGGTGCTTCAGATGAACAGTTGACAGAGCTAGGACTACTGCGAAGAGAGGATCTGCTGTTCTTACGAAGCTTTGTAAATGAAAAGTTGCGAGGTGAGAGTAGAGATGAGAAGAAAAGAAAGCTACTCGATCTCCTTAATAAAAGGTAAAACCAAAGAAAAAGAAAGCCAAAGAAAAGGCAAATACAGAGCCAGGGCCCTCTAACCAAGTTATAGATGGCCACCGTAAAGTTCAGTTTGGCTGGCTGCACTACGACCTGCAACAGAAAAGATATGTTTGAGTTCGCCTAGCAAAAGGAGGTGGGACTAAAACTGTGAGTGCAAAACGTAGCTCAGATTTTCATGATTTGATTGCTCTGGGTAAATCAATTTTCTTCCCTGGTGGTATGAGCTTTTATCGTCGAATTGAAGATATGACATCAACACTTGGAAACTTCAAGGGTGATGAGGTATCCTTTACAAACTTCACTTTGGCCAGATACATAACTAGCCATGCCCTGACCACAGTCAGACTTTATCTTATGATAAGGTCTGTTTAAAAGGAACGTGAAGGGTGACACAGAGTTGCCAGAGGTTTTTGAAGTGGATAGGAGGCCAACCAAAGTTCATGCCAAGAAAGAATGCCATGTTGATGTCAACCATGGTAGACTGATGGGCACTTCTGCTGAACGTGAGACCAGTCAAATTCTAAAGTACTTTGAAGTGGTGTATTGCTCCTTGAACTTTGAGTGCGCTTTAACTGAATAAAGAAATATCGGTCACGTTGCATTCGTCTGAAAAGCAGAACAGATTTCCAATAGGTTAAGAGATGAGGTAATAAGTTTCAGTTGTAATGTGGACAAATTAGTTACAGTTGCTGTTCTTGATAAAAAACTGAATTATGGATAATTAAGTATAGATTAGTTTGGATACTGCTGACAAGCCATGATTTATGATAAATTAAACAATCGTTCTAATTGCAAATATTTGTCACTTTTATTGTCCCCCCTTTCCAATGTTGTAACAACGTGACAGCGTCGACAAGGCGTGCTTCAAACATGATTGGGAGGTGGAAATGGCCATGGACGAAAAAGGTGTTTTATTTTGCTATCAAGTGGAAGTAAGGATCTCGGTTCGAAAACATCCCGTTTGCGAAATGTCTCAACACTTTTGTCCCTGACTGTAGAACCTATGAAATATGACGAGTTATTACACGACTCCGATAGTTGTAGAGAGGACTGATTACTTAAATCTGACAATTTGAATGCTTCATTGCCGGTACGTTATTTTCGAAGTATCGGACCGGGTAACGTGTCTACTAGCTCTTTTTCAATCATAAATTTCTGGCATTAACCAAGCAACAAGTTACAAGTTATCTATCAGACCGAGTAAAGCTATGTACAAATCTTGGTCTTCCCCGACGGTGTTTGGCATCTCTAGTCCTTCATCTTCCATAATCATTTCGGCTAACTCGTTAAAATAAGGTGAAAAACCCCGTAAAGTTGGCTCTTGCGCACAAAGCTCCTCGGCGATATCAACCTCGTCAACGCCCACTTGTGTTAGGTAATCACGGGTATGGGTTAACTGGGGGGTAAAATACAAGCCGTCAGGAAGACCAGCTGGAGACTCTGGGTTTGCAGATGGCCTTATCCTGTACGTATTCCAAAGCCGTGCTGCCTTGTACAATTCCATTTGAAGAAGATCCATGAAACAGAATTTTAAACATTCTCTGTGAACAATAACATTATCACAAAATAAGCCAGCATCTCTTAGATCCTTAAAGTACTTAATCCACCAGTCAGAACATTGTTTTCGCAGAATTTCCCACCAAGCCTCAATTCTTTGGTTAGCTGTCGATCGTCCATACATGAAACTCTTTTCGGCTCTAAGTCATCTCCTCCTAATCGTCGGAAAAAATGTTGGGTGACTGGGATGTTTCCATTTTCGGTTCCTCGATCTGCACGTATAACACGCGAGGTTCCACCTATTTGTCTAACATAGTCCAAGAAGTACTTTGTTATAATGCCAGGGTCCTTATTTGAGCTACTCACTTCCAACCAAAGAATTTTTCTACTATAACCATCGATGGCGCCGTACGCACAAAATCCAAAAGGTTTTAATTTGTCATACCCATCTATATGCCACAAGTAATTTGGGCCTTTGGTACTATAGTTCGGTCTTCGTAGCCTGTGTCCAGACCGTGCTTGCACTCCTTCTGGATCAAGTATTTTAAGTGCCTGACGTACGATGTTTCTGGTAACAATAAACTGGTGGTCCGTTGTTAATCTTTGATGCATTGATCTGTAACCGATGACACTGCCTCTTCCTCTGAGTTCTTCTTCAACAGTCCGTGCAATGATACTCATATCAGTGGATTGTTCTCGCCTTGTGCAACCTCGATTTTTAAGAATTCTCCTTAGCTGCCTGAGACTGAGCCCAATTCCATGGACATTAAGAAGGAAACTAAGAATTTCTGAGGCGGTAAATCCAAGTGTAAAGTAATTCTCGATTTCATTGTTACGGCTAACCGCTCGATTTATGGGCAAGTACTCGGGCATGACAGCTTCCACGGAAGAACTTTGAATAAAAATGACGCTGAATATCAGAAAATATCTGAATATCAGAAAGAAAATCATCATGATCGGCTCTTCCTGTTTCAAACCAAGCGCACGATTTTCAACTTACCAGTCAGTCACAATGTGCGACTTGAGCCCGCTAAAAAAGTCGTAAAAAAGTCGCTAAAAAGTCGCTAAAACGATAAAAAAATCACAATTTTTGCATAGCACTTATGAGCCACCGTAAAAAAGGATAATTTAAAGTCACGCAATTAAAATGAAACAAGGCTACATCAAAAGAAAACAAACAGTCATTAAATGTTTGTAAAACGTTCTTTGTACTTCGTGTCAAGTAACGTCGCACACTGACATTCTATCTTTTAAAAAAACGCATATTAGCTTTATTCAATAATGCTTTGACAAATTGTACTGTCATAAAGTCGCTACCGATTTTTAAATTTCTTGTTCTCTTTTAGTTGTTCATATCTATACCATAAATCAATTTACTAGATAGGCCAATATGGCTTTAGTTTCCATTATCATTGAGCGATCCACAGTCCCATGTTTTGTCGCCATTCCTGAAATTCACTGGGGAACATTTCGGGGGATGTACAGGTCCCTGGATCAGCCTGGTTGGTGGCTTCCCCTTTTCTTTACCTGTTTGTTTTCTAAACCCTAAGTTTTGTTTTCTTTATTTTTCTTACCCTGCTCGTTTCAGGCATGTCCTAACCGTTTGACCTTCAGTGAAACTGCTCAAGAATCTGTTAGGTCCACTCCTATCTGTTGTAACTAGAAAGGGGAGCCTCCAGCTGGGGCGGTCCGCTCCCGTCTATCCAGATAGTAGCGTCCGGAGATGTGCACGCTTCACCCGAGCTTCTTCGTTTTCTCGACCCCTTTTAATAGTTGTGCGTCTGAAACTGGGAGGAATATGGGCTTTTTTTAGGTTTTTTTGGCTTATTTGCTGCAAATTGTGCTTGGGTAAGAAATTATTTTTGAGCATATCTTAGTATCTCCGCGTGTACCATAGAGGTGCAACACGGCAATGAAAATTCTTCTACTATTCGAAGCGTATCTCTGATTTGGCTGAATCCTCGATTTCCCATGCCCGTTGGAAGTCACGTTGTCACGCAAAAATAGGCCTTCATAACACAGTCATTATTCTCATCTGATTTGACTGAAGGCGAAAACTGAACCGACTCTCTGATTGATTTAAAAATACCTTAACCATACCTAATCTATCACTTTTTCGGTTAAAAATTTCCCTTTGTCCATATGATCTTTTACAGCAATGGGGTGACAACAGAAGTGAAGAAAGAAACTATCGTTCGGCTTTGGAAGTCCTAAAATACGGCGACAGACAGCTGGCACCGAGAAGAACTGCCGCAATGGGTGGACAATTATACAGAGGAGATACCGACCAAGATGGAGTTCATATGGAAACCACTGCCTTTAAACATCTTTTGGATTCTCAGGGGTCTATGTCGTTTTGGTCTGGTGTTTTTTTTTGTTTTATTGTGTTTTGTTTTGTTCTTTTGATTCGTTGTTTTGTTTTTACACTACCACCCGTTTAACAAACTACACGTATCACAAATTTCAGTAACAAAGTACTGTGCTATTACTCTATCCATACTACATTAGAAAACAGTCCTAAGAAAATACGCGCGCTGGTTGGTTAATAATCGTGTTTCTATTTAACTATTAGATTATGAGATCGAGATCTCTATGAGGTGATAGTTGATGAGGCCGAAGGCCGAATCAACTATCGCGTCACAGAAATCGAGAGCGAATAATCTGATTGTTTTAATAGAATTCCAACTGAAATTTCCTTCAAATGACGATTCCATTTATTTCTGGTCTTAGTATTAAACTTCACGCCTTAAGCTAGAGAATTTGCGCGGACTGAATTAATTGTCAATTTGACATTTGCGGTTATGTACACGCGCTTATCAGTTTCTTTCAAAAATTTCGAGCTTTTTTAATTCAAGAAGCCTTAAATGTCTTCCTTTTAGTCTTCTCAGGAATTTTGTTTATCCCGTTGTTTCTAAATGTTCTTTCAAAACTTCGGAGAAACGAGGAAACGTTGGAATTTTGTCGACCACACCAAGCCACTGCACACTAATAGCTGATAGTGTGCAATGGCTCGTCCAATCAGATTACAGCATTTGCATTAGTATGCTAGTAGAATTCTACTAAAACTCGATAGAAACACGATATATGTTTTCTACTTCTTAAATAAACATTACTTATTTACACCAGGTGCTACTTACTTAGTTACTTACAATAGGAAAACGGAAGAAGATAAAACAATTAGTTAATTCTGACAACACGCGTTAGCTACAAAGAAATTAAACAGGAAAAAAGGAGAAAAAGAGTAACTTAGTTTGTAAAGTTGGCGAGGACCTTAGTCAGGTTACGAGTAGTTTATGGGTATTGATCCGCCCAATTTTCAACTTTGCATTTAAAATTGATTCTAGTAATAAATTCGGTTAGCCGAAGTAAACTGTTGTTTAGTCTACGTGCATGCACAAAGAATTTCATTAAAAAGAGGGTTTAATTGAATTTTCTCGCTAGCAAGGAAAGGATTCAAGGATTCATGCTCTTGAAAGGATTCAAGAGCGCGCTCTTCGCATTGTTTTCAAGGAAAAAACTGCTTCATATGATGAACTGCTCAAGAAAGCTGGGCTAACTACTCTGTACAACCTACTAATGTACAAAGTTAAACATAAACTGACACCAATCTACATGCAAAATATGTTTGAAGAAATTGGAGCGACATACCAACTTCGGAATGGAAATGATTTTAAGATACCAAGATTTTGGACTGTAAGATACGGTAAACACCATGAGATACATGGATCCATACTTGTGGTCAAGACTTTCAAGAGAAGATAAGAACAGTACAAGCCTAAATTCCTTTATCTCAACCATCAGAAGAAGAGACATAGAATGTTTACTTGAGGATAACTGCGAGAACTTTCACTTATGTTTATCTTTACTAGATTTCTAGAAGAATTCCAAACATTCCAAATTGTAGTTAATCTCATTGTAATAATTTGTGGGATACATTTTAAACTAGTCGTAATAAAAGATTATGAGGGCGTTCTGCGTCTGTGATATAACTTAAATAGCTGTCTGTTGCTGAAATCATTATCTTTGTGAACAGCTGAAGTTTTACAGACAGATATAACATAATGACCAAGTTCAGTATTTTTTTGTAGATTATTTGATTTCCTTGCTTTATAGTTAGCAAGCTGAGACTACGATTTGATTACCTTTGATGACACGTTGCGTGACTAGTTCTCGTTAACTCACAAGTTTAATAGGACATTTCACTTCAAAATTTATGCTAAACATCTCATTTTGAACGAGTCGATAATAACTTGCTTGTGATTGAACACGACCAAAACTATACATCCTCTGTTGTTTCATTACTCTTCCATAAAACAAGGGGAGGGGAGGGGGCGCTTATTCGAGGGGAGGCGCTTATTTTAAATTTTGGCCGATAGGAGGGGCGCTTAGTAGTCGAAGGGGGCGCTTATTTGAGGGGAGGCGCTACGGTATACCAGTAGGATTTACGGTATACCAGTAGTAGGCCCTCAACTAAACCACGCCCTGGAAGCACCACAAAGTATATGTTTTGGGTTATGTGTTTAAGATTACTAAGTGTTCCGTATATATAATTAACCATTTATTAATGTAGTGTGAAGAGTATTAAAGTAGATGTAGGAGATGCAGATGTCGAAAAGTAATGACCACTCCAAAGACGTTACACTCCGAAAGTAGACATAAAATCTATAGAAATTTCACGGTTCTTAGATAATCACGAAAGCAACGATACCCCCAAAGGGAAGCTGATATGAGTGGCGTTTTAGATTACCTTTGTTCCAGAAGCAATGTATTATTCTATTTTAGGGGTGGCGAATGGTAAATGCGAGACTTCGCGAGACGACGAGACAAGCGTTTTTCTCTGCGAGCCCGAGACAATTTGACTTTTTAAATTGCGAGACCGAGGCTTCCAAGGGTTTTATGTGCGATCGCGAGACGTTCAGACTTTCAAAATTCGAGCCCCAGATTTAGCTTTGAGCTAGAATGAGCTTGTACAGCCTTTTAGCCAGCTTCTTCGAACTGGCTCCAACTGGAAATTCGATTATATAAAACACACTCCGTTATGATATCCTAGAACAAAATAAATGTTTTTCTGGGATGTTATTAAAATAGGGAACGGGGAACGGGGAACGGGGAACGGGGGACGGGAAATGGAGAACGGGGAACGGGGAACGGGGAACGGGGAACGGGGAACGGGGAACGGGGAACGGGGAACGGGGGACGGGGAACGGGGAACGGAGGACGGAGAACGGGGAACGGGGAACCGGGAACGGGAGTCTAAGAACGAGTGTACAGCGGTAACCCACCTAAGCCCTAAGAATTCAACATGGCGGACAAAGGAAAAGAAAAGGGAACACTTTGGGGAAATGTAAGGAAGTGTTACGGTTGTAAACTTTACTTTCTGCCGGCTGTGCCTCAAAGTCCAAAATGGTACTGAGTAAAACAAAGCATGAAATAGCGCCTGGGAAGAAAATCGTATCGGTATTATCACATGCTACCCCAATCGGTCAGTACAAAATGCAGACTGCAGACCGGGTACAAAATGAAGACTAGGTACAAAATGCAGACTGCAGACTGGGTACAAAACGCAGACAGAGAAT
>Ga0126339_10002185_pt1 | contig 13893 bp, 12 predicted proteins | sample OrbTmetagenome_2_FD_92532 | JGI IMG/M metagenome (GOLD analysis project Ga0126339, IMG submission 92532) | Coral microbial communities from Petempiche,Puerto Morelos, Mexico - Orbicella T R C metagenome | ecosystem: Host-associated > Invertebrates > Cnidaria > Coral | place: Petempiche,Puerto... | reverse complement strand
CTTAATAACCGAGAGTGAGGTCGTTACGGGAAAATCTCAAACTGAGGTCTTGCCGTATTGACCGAGCGATAGCGAGGTCAATACGGTAGGCCGAGGTTTGAGATTTTCCCGTAACGACCGAACAGTCGAGGTTATTAAGTTGTTTATTATATGGCTCACGAATTAAAGAAAAAAAATTATTCGACCGGAAGTCGTCCATTTACATCCGGCGATGCGCGCGTTTACCGATTCATTCATCGTCTCAAACCCAGAGCAAAACTACACAGTCAGTGAACTTCACCACTGTATTTCTTTGCGGGAAAAATGATTGCCACAGCCCTCAAAAAGGTATTTTAGTATCGTGGTGCCACAAATTCATGAGGGAGTTTTTCCAACTTTTGTGGCGAAACGTCAACGCATATAGAAAAGACAGAAAGTACTTCAAAATGGTCCAAACCAACGGTCTTTCGGTGAAAGAAAATACTAATGCTTCAGAATGCACTGCTCAGAATAACTCGATCATCGCATTCGCCTTCGACAACATATCTTGACCTTCTTCATTCTGGGACTTATGAATGAACGTTTCAAGCCTAGTGAGCGTCTGAAACCTCCTGCAGGTATCAGAAACACTGCTACCGACAGAAATCGCCCGATTGTTTACATCTGATGATCCTGGAAGCTGATGTACACTTGCTTGTGCTAAAGCGAGGGAATCTATTTGATGAGAACTGAAACGGAGTTGAATATTTCGCTAACTGTTGTGACTAAGATGATAACTTATAAGTTTCTTCGTGGTTTTCTGCTCAGGATAAGCGACACATCTGCCGATGGTGTTTTTCACTTGGCGATTTTAGCTTTACTCAACACTCGGCAAACTTTGTTTTTGTTTTTCATTAGTGCTCGCCAAGGTTACCGGTAAGTCAAAAACGACTTCTATATAAATTTTATTAAGGAAAAATCCCTAAACTTTTCGCTACTCGGAATTAAATTTACTTCTCTTACTGTTTTCAATCGGCCTTCATCGTTTCAATGCCGCTTGAATTTTCCGAGCCGGGCTCTTCCTAATTTGCATAATCCGTAATCGGCCCGTGGGCATTACGGCTGCATAATGACCGCTCATATCTCGCTCTTAGCCAATCAGAGCGCGCGTTATATCGGTCGTAAGCCAAAGCCATATAAGAATTGTTGAATAATAACCGGCCCTAAAATGCTTTGGCTTTATTTTGTTACGAAAGATCGCAAAAAAAAAAGAAAAAAAAAAAACCTTTCGAAAGAAGAACTACCAAGTGATGCGCGGAAAAAGTCATTTGAGACCATCGAGCGATCGTCATGAGTTCTTCGCAGTTTTCTCCTGGTGTAGCAGGTTTTGATAGTACCACTACCACTGTTACTGTTCTGAAGAGAAAGGAGCCGGGTAGAGCTTAAAAAACAAAAACACTTTGGTCATCAGTACGACGACCAGATTTCGGGCGTGATAAACTGAGATTAGTCGAACTGGAATATTATTTGTGAGTAGTGTTTCCTCGTGTATTATTATAATCGATTTGCGTTCAGTCGCACTCAAGACATAAAGATCACGTTTTACATCACAGCAGACAACTGACATCGTGATTTGGAAGCCTGCCATCCAACCCTTTTTTCCTATTTAACAGATTAACCCGCGATCAGTCCTTTTATTTCAGTTAATTTAATATTGTTATTTATTTATTTTTGTTTGGGTGAGGGGAGGTTGCGGAAGGGGTATAGGAATAGCGTCTACTAGGCGTTCAGATAGTTAGGGCGCAGCGCGAAAATCGGCGAGCGAGAAAATAGGGGAGAAGGGTGGCAAAAGAAAGCAAAATAACGCCTGTGGGCAAACCTAACAAAACAGTATACCAGGATCTGGTATATCCTCTGATTGGTTAATTTTGACAGGGTTTGGCAGCTCTCGGGCGTTACTGATGCAGATGAGAAATGCGATATGGTGGCGGTCAGTGTAATTGACGGGCCTACACGACTCCTGCGGTTCGTGACATTTGTACACGCGTGTTTACAAAGGACACTTTTTATGTTGCGTTGTTAGGGCCTGGCTGTTTGATTTGAGCTGTTTGCAAGTACAGTTTGTTGCTTCTTATCACGGATATCATATTTATCATTTATCGTCGTCTGATTTTTCTTCAGAGACTGCCGTAGTTTTACTTCGGGAAAAAACGCCGTGATTTTCCAGTCGATTCCTGTCGATCTCTCTGAGTAGGTTTTAGCCTGCTTCGCGAAAGGAGTATCTTTAGTCGGCGATCTAGCGTTAGTTTGTCGTTTTGGTACTTTCAGCGATTTTTTTTTCCTACAATTCCCGAGAATTATTTCTAAACACATCTGCTGACAACTGAAAGCCACAAGCTGGCGGTCACGTTACGGGTCCCTGTAGGCGGTCTATAGGTGGGGGGAAGGACCTGTTATTAAGTTTGCCCACAGGCGTTCTTTCGCTTTCTCTCGCCACGCTTCTCTCCTACTTTTTCGCTCCCCGTTTTTCGCGCTGCGCCCCAACTAACTGAACGCCTGGAAGAGGCTAGAGTAGGAAAGGAAAACCTTCCAAGGAGAGAGATGAGGAGGAATGGTATGATCGCAAGCTATCCCCAGCCCATCGTGTCGACCGTCAAATTAGATTTTCCTGTGATCATGCTACACTTCTAATGGAAGACGCACTAATGTGAAATTATTCTTATAATAGGTTCGATGTTAGTAATAGGAAGTCAGGGCACTGAAAATACCAGGCATATGGAAGTTGAGAAATCGTAATTTTTGTTTCTCAACAGAGAGTGGGGTGAGGATTCATTTGGCCTAGTGACGTCAGCTGCATTAGAAATGCTACGAGATGTTTTTAAAATCTTGGACATGTTCGTTAACGTTGGAAAATGTTTTTATCATGTCATTGTAGATTAACGAGATTATAAGCGTCATTCGAACAATCTCTGTATCAGGCAGGGTAGCAAGTGCTATTTTTTGTAAATCTTGATGTATCATTTAGTAAGATTTAGACCATTATTATCCAATCGTTGAGTCGTAGGAGCTGTGGAGTGTACCTTGAGAGTTGTTACGTCATTACGATGCACTCTGCAGATTAGCAACATCGGCGGACGAGAAATGTGAGCTCTGCACGATGTTGGAGACTGAAATTAAGCTTCAAAAGGTGCTTGATCCCTTAACTTGTAAAGGGAAAAGCTAAGTGACTTCGTAATTTATGGAGTAAAGTCATTTCCTTTCAAGTACTTTTAATTAAATTGTGTTAGCTATAGAAGAGAAAATGAATTATGGATTAATTATGGACAGTGAATACGTGTTAGGCCTGGAAAATAAATACAATTAACAGAGTCATCTAGGAAAAAAAAATTAAGGGGGAAGAAGACTTGATGTTGCCACCAGTTCAATCAATGATTTAGAGAACACTTGATAGCTCCGCGACAGGAAATCTTTGATCCATGTGGAAATTTTCAGTTTTCTGTAAACATTTAGTCTTTGGGTTAATAGGGCAATTTTCGTTGATAGAAGTTTTGATAGTAAACTGCATGCTCGTAGTTTTTTTTTTTTTTTTTAATTTCCTCTCTCTGTTATGTTGATTAGGTTAACAGTAACGAACATCTTTATTAAAGTCAAGTTTGAGCGTTTGTATGAAAATCAGTTGTTACTGATCCTCAATTCGTTGGGTGTTGTTGAGCGGTTGATAAGTGGAACCTTGATATCTGAGATATATAGCGGCTGGGCATTTAACAGCTGACCGCTTGATAGGGGTTCGACTGTATATATTTTTTATGACAATGTGATCAAGGTTTTTTGGTTTGTTTGCTGTGTATTTCCTTGAAGTAATTGGCATCCGGTCTTGCTACGTGTATATCATGCGTTCCATGATATGCATGTTGTCTACACTTTCACAGCGATTGTATGAGCTAACTTACGTTTCATTTCTATTAGACTAGAACTGTCGTTACATTGTACGTTCTTTTTAGAACCACAACTAGATATTCTTCAACTCCGTTCATTGTGTTAGCGCAGAAAAAAAAAACATTTCAGTACATGATTGCCAACGCGCTTCGTAGGCATCCCGTTCCTTAGCTAGCAAATGCGTGGTGGATAAAGAGGCGTTACTCCATCTGCGTTCGTAGGCTACATGAACCCTTTTTCCGACACAGGAAGAAAGTTGTCTGGATGCACGCACAGTGGGGATCATAGGTTTCACTCTAGCTGTAGTGTACTGTGACTTAATATTCCCTTTGCTGCACCTGAGCCATCGGTATAACCAGTTGTCACTAAGTTGACGAATAAAAACGTATTATAGTAGATTATGATCTACACAGTAGAGGCATTGCCATACTGGCCTAATGTGGTTAGCAAGTCGGACTCTTAATCGAGGCGCTTAAGCTCGGCTGCTAGTCAGGGTCATGTGACTTTCTTTCCAAGAAAGATACTGGAAGCTTGCTTGAAGCAAATCATTATTATGGTTGTATTCGGCTAACGTGTTTACATCCTTGTTGCCGCCCAATTCAGACCACGTGATGATTCATTTGGGAGGTTACAATTGTGCAATTTGTCACGCCCAACTGAGTGCAAGAGGGTATATGTGCAAACAACAATTGTAACCTCCAAGATGAATTATCACTTGGTCTGAATTGGGTGGCAACAAGGATGTAAACACGTTAACCGAATCCCTCTATTATCAATATACGCGACCAAATAGAAACTCGGCCTCTTGAAAACACGTGCTTAGTACCTCTTCACATGCCCGCGGAATTTTATTGCTATTAGCTGACACGAAGAAACTATACTTGTGGCAGAAAAACTGGTAAGAAATACTCCCATTTCGTTCACACAAACATTTTTGCTCACAGTTGCGCACTGTTATCCCGGACCCTCGTATTCTGCGTAGCAGACGTTTATTTCCAAAAACACGCGAAGGGAACGAAACTGCGAGCGAGTGTTTTCTCCCTCATTTTCTGCGCACCCCAGGCGCGCTCGTTCGCTCGCTCATTTGCTCGCTCATTTGCTCGATCTCTCCGGCTGGAAAATGGAAAGGAAACGTCTCTCAGGCTACGCAGGCTAAATCCCTTGGGGAAGGCAATAATAGTTTAAAATAGCGAGGGCTAGAGATAGCCGAAGGTAAATGGCAGGAAAAAAGCATTTCCAAGAGGAACTGGTTTGAGTGCGAAATAGGGAGGGTTGGTGGGTTCGAAAACGAAGACGTCATAAAATATCGAAAAAATGATTTTTTCCTTTTGAGCGCTTGCAGATTGTCAAGTTTTGTTTTCTTTTTTACTTAAGCCGCACGCGAAGTCGTAAAACTATTAGGAGCTTCCTTCAATGGATGCAATCTTATGAAGAGTTAGGATTTATTCAATACATTACCAAGAGCAGCAGAAGGAAAACAATTAATTAAGATATCCCAATTAGAGCCCTTTTCAATTGAGCGTCGTAAAACCAAAACCAAACCAATTACTTACCAATTAGACCACTCAGCTAATCTCAAAGCGTAGTAAAACCAAAACCAAAACCAAAGCAATGGGCCATTTTGCTAATGCAAATAATATTCCCTAACAAAGTGTATTATCGTTTGTCTCACGATGTAGTCACTTGAGATGGAGATCGCGACGTTTCGACTGCTCACTGCTAGTCTTCTTCAGGCGATAAGGTCGACTGATTGCGCGGTATCGTTTATATCACAAAGGTCGGCTGTGATTGGTGCATTTCGATCCTCCTATTGTTCCATTGTTCCGGCGAGTAGCTGTTCCCTCAGTGGTCCGCTGTTGTACCGTTCTCCTGTTGTTGTGTTTTTGATCGTGGGCATCCAGACTTCAGGAATTTCAATTCACTTATCCCAGTTGATGTTATTAGGGTTAAGTCTTATGTGAATAGCTTTCTTGACCCTAGTGTGTACCAGTGAGGATCTCGATCAATAAACTTGACCTCATTCCAGATAGGATAGTGGCCGGTCTCGTGGGTGTGTTCAGAAATGGCGGAAGACTGGGTACGGGTGAGTCGTATATCCCTGTCGTGTTCTTTGATCCTCTCCTGTATAGATCTCCCTGTTTCCTCAATGTAGACTTTGCCGCACTCACAGGGAATCCTGTAGACAACACTATCCTGTTCAGCCGGGTTGACGGTGTCCTTTGGTCGCACTAAGTGTCACCGAAGTGTCGTGTCGGACTTAAAGACGGTGCGAATGCCTTCTTGTTCTAGGCAGCGGCCGAGAGACTCCGAAACTCCTTGGACATAAGGTAAAACGGCGGTGGATTTAGATTCCGCGACGGGCTCTCTTCCTGGGGTTGTTCGTGCCTTTGTGATCTTCTGTACAAAAGAGGAGGGATATCCGTTAGAAACAAGTACAAATGACAGATGTTTCTTCTCTCCAACGATTACTGATGGTTTGGTCACCAAACGTTTAGCCCGGTCGTACAGACACTTCACAATACCGCGCTTTACTGATTGAGGGTGGTGTGAATCATACGCTAGGTACTGATCAGTATGTGTTGGTTTCCTGTAGACACTGGTGGTAAGGCGGCCATCAGGTTCTCTATAATCAGTTTCTCTATAAACTTGGTCAAACGGTGCATGATAGTCGATGATAGTTGAATGATTCTCCCCGAATTTTCACCGACTATCATCGACTATCATGCGCCGTTTGACCAAGGCTTTAGCATTAACAAAATGGTTTATTGTCTGATTACTTTCGGCACTCAATTGAAAACCGTTCTAACAGAATTTCTAATTATTATTATTATTATTATTATTATTATTATTATTATTATTATTAGAAAAGCATCTTCATTCTTGAACTCTTAGTTTGACGGTTGACTATTATTTAACTTCAACTGACTATTATGGAAGTACTGTTCACAAGTTCAGTCAATACTCCGTCAGATTGTAAATGCAAGTATGTGCTAATTTGCTCATACTGCTTTATGCTATAATTAACGTGTACGAGCACTCGGCTGAAAAATCGGTTCCGGTGAAATATTTTTTTATCCTGGCAGTGATATAGCCACTAGAAATGCAATTAGCGAATGCTTAAGATAAGCGAAAAGCGAGGATTTCAAAGCCAACAAGCATTGGTAAACACGACAAGAACACAAACAGAACCTTTGGAAGAATATATACGACTCGTTTGTTATTTAATAGTACTGTCCCACAGCCAGTTACATTTTGCTTACTGCTTTTCGTGGAAATGTTTCGATTCTGATCAACTTTCGTGCCAGCCAATAATGAGGAAAAAAGCTTCCCCAAAAGGTTGTCATTTCCGAATATCGGAAGCATATGTCAATTGAATATAATATAAGAAGCGGTTGTACTCACAGCTAATGAGTTCTAGAGTCTCTTGTAAGTTTATTACCTTTAAGACAACCGAGAGCCGATTCTAATCACTCGGAAATAATGATTTAACCGGCCTAGCTAGGACGACTGCACCATAAATTTTCCAAACTGTTAACAAAAGATAAATTACCAGTATAAAATTAAAATCTGAACTGGAAATATGAGTCCACTCAGCCCATCGCACGCAGTCAACAACAACAAAAACAACGACAACATTTTTTTTTCTAATCACAAATATCGTTACAGTTTTAGTATATTGAAATTTCGGGCAGGTTGTTCAAATAAGGTAACTGTTATCTTTATTGAGACTTCATGAAGGCTAAATGACACGTTATAATTCAATGGATTTGTTTAGAATAAAATGATACATTTGTCTCGTGAAATAAAAAAAATAATAAAAAAAAAAATCCACGATCAAGTGCTGTGGTCATGGCCATCCCATGTGTGCAACTCCTCAAATATTACAACGAAATTACAACAATGATATTACGAAGTCGGCAATCAATTTGTTTAAAGTAAATGATCCATTTGTCTTGTTAAATAAAAAAAAACAACTAAAATCAACGATTGAATTGCTGTTGTCTCCCATACGTGCGCAGCTCATTAGCAAAAGTATTTTAGTACATCTAAATATATTACAGTCCTTCCTCAAATATTAGAACGAAATTACACTGTAATGATGTTACGCAGTCAAATTGACAATTTCACGGTTTTCTTTACTGTCGTCGCTGTTATTGCTTTTTAAAATATTGCTATTCATGCCATATATAATGCTGTTTTAATTATTGTGGTTGTTATCGTTCATGTTGTTGTTCGGATTTCTGTGGATGTTGGTTTGATCATCAACTTCCTGCGGTGCTTCAGGCGGTACCACAATGCTCCTGATTCTGAAGATTCGCCTTTCAAATTGCTCAGCTTGAGTGTAGTTTTTTTTTAGCAATATTTCAATGAAGGCTACGCGAAACTGTCTTATTCTGACACAATAAACGATAGGGTTAATAAACGAGTTGAGAACTGCTATAGACGTCGCACTAAAAAGGGCAATGCAAGTGCTGTTTACAGTTGTGATTTTAGAACTTACAAATAATATTCTTACAACAAGTTGTGGCGAATAACATAACAATAGTATAAAAAGTACAGTAGTTGTTAACTTAAAAGCTTTTTTCTCCTTCAAGAATTTCTGTCTGGCTTCCTGTGAGACTTGCTGGGCAGCGATTTCTTTTTCATGACGACGAGTTTCGATGTAAACTGTAACCTGGCAGAAGACTATGGTGGCGATACCAATGAACAAGAAAATATTGCTCAACGTTAGTAAAATATTATTGTTTGTTAAAAGTAAAGGCAAATTTGCCACAACCGCTGTCATCCAAGCCAGACCAGACGAACCAAGTATCCGAGCTTTAGTAACCATGGTTGTGTAAGTAAACGGGTGTTTAACGGCTAAATACCTTTCTACGCTGATCAAGACCAGATGACGGATTGAAGCTCCAGCTATCGACCTGAGCGTAGTTCTCACTATCCGTCGCCTCGCGAAGTATTTGCTAGATGTTTCACCTTGCAAGATTAATATCGTGGACCCGGTAAACACGGGCTGGGCGATTACTCCCACTAACACATCAGTGAGAGCTAAACAGGCGAGTGTAGTGTTGGAGTTAGTTTTCAGTCGAGCTTTGGTTTTCACGCCGATCATCACCGGCGCGTTCAAAATGATGGTGAAGGGACAAGTTATGGTGCTCACGACTGTTATGAAGATAAGCAGTGCGTGCGCCCCAGTAGCCGTATGATCTGGAATTCCTCGCAGAAATTCATAAGGTTCACATTCATTGGAGACCGTCCCGCTTGTGGAAGGAGCGCTCAAATTCATGACTTCTCTGTTGTGATGTGTTATGGGGTCATGCTTTTAAGAACTCGCTCATTTCTGTCGTCTTTTGTTTAATATACTGTACAGTTTCACCTGTTCACGCTCAATGAATTGACTTTTAAGAAAATTGTATTCTTCAATTCACTTACATTATAATTAACAGAATGACACGAAAGTGAAATAGCGAAATTTTGCACTGTTTGTACAATTTTAGTGCCAATGGTTTTCTTTAACATTTTGAGACCGTGTTAAAAATGCGTAAATGAAACAAATTAAAGAGGAGAGCTTTCCTTGATTCGCGAAAGGCGAGTAAAATAAACTGTTAATTAATAATTATGCTGTTTAAGCTGTTATAATAAGCATCCGCTTGAGCTGAAATAAGTACGAGAAATAGTCCAACCGATTCTTCTAAAGTCACTCATGGAAAAAGAAAAAAAAGAGAGAGAGAAACAGCACACATTTTTGTCAATCTTAAGTCCTACATATATCAGGTCGAAACGAAAACCAGGTTAGTCAGTCCCATAAGATAATCTCCAAGAGCATTTGCTCGGGCGATGTATGGCAATATCAATTCGTAAGCTTCAAGTATCAAGCGAAATAACAACAATAACAATAAAAAAAAAAAAAAAGAAAAAATTGTCTAATGAAACGAAACTCCACCGCCTGTAGGCCATTTCCGAGTTGCTTACTGCCTCTGATTCAATTTGAGTCCTCGTGCAAAACTTTTCTTATGAAAATGATTTTGATTTGCGTGAAAATGAAATTACAGATGAAACGCATTTTCATAACAATGGTTTCGCACTCGGAAATGGCCTGTTGAAGTTTATTTGAGATTCTACCTTAGCATTTGCAGAAATGAAAAGCACGTGAGATAGCAAGTCATGTGACTTCGAGCTCAGTCTAGCGAGCAAATTTTTGGAGGTGTCTTATAGACTACCCCAAGAAGAATTAGTTGATATATGTGGCAGCATATAGTCCACTACATGATTGGTGGCAGTAGGTGGATGTGATAAGATCCCAACATGGAGAGGTAATTAGAAATAGGAAACGTTACGGTAGAATCTCGCTCAAACTTCAACTTACAGGTAAGTCTCGTTTAATTAGAAAAATTTACTTTGCTTTTGCATTCATTCGCATGCGAGATTTTAGAGCTCCCTAGGGTCCTCAAAAAAATAGGATAGAATACACATTCCAATAAGAACTATCCTGTAACAACGGTTTATTATAATAAACGGAAAACACAGAACTTGAACGCCAGCCAGCTGTGGTCATGAGCTCATCTAATGTGACATAAGCTAGCTTTGCAGAGGGAGTGGCTGTACTACTGGTGGAATGAGGCTTAAAAACCGTCAGATGTATTTATTCCAGCATCAAGCATAACCTGTTAAACACGCAATGAAATAGTACCTTTCGTTGCGGGGCCACGAGGCTTGCAATGACAACTTCAAAGTTGAGAACATGTACACTTTATTTGGCAGTTCTTGCTGGTAATATAACTGTGTAAAGACAAAAATATATGAGATTTTATCATGATCTGTTTTTTGAATACAATAGACTGTAAGTGTCTTTACCGAGCACTTCTAAGAGTTGTTTAATCAAGAGGCGACGAGATTTGGAAAAGGTGTTCCTCTTATTTTGTTTTGTTTTTGTTTTTTTTTCTGAAAATTACATTGCTCGTGGTGAAAAACAAATCAAGAGTTAGAGCTCAAGAAGAAAAAAGATACAGATATTTTTGCTTGCATTTTTGCTGTTTCAGTGGCACTTGAAATAAAGTTGCGTAAGCTTTGTTTTTCTTCCGGAGGCTGTTTGCACCCGAGGAATTAAATGATTAATTCAAATAAGATCTCTTCTTAGAAGGGAATAATTATATGAAAGATCTTTTATTTGAGGTGGCTGAACACAATTTTTTAAAACCGTGTTTCAATAACCTTTTTTTTCTAAAACCCTTTGGTCGCCAAAAATGGCAACACACACGTCAACAACACAAGCTTTCGATCTTATGTACCGTTGCCATGGCAACATGAATAAATAAGAACAGGCCTTTAAAATTGGTTTTGTTTATTCGCAGAAAATCAAGTCATTAAATTTTCTTTATCATTATTAATATTTGAATGCAAAAAAACTTGTAACGATGTTCACAAGTTAAAACTATTTTACATAGTTCAACAGAGAGATCTTTGATTATGCCTTAACTGGAATACCTAGAATTTCCTTTGTTAAATTTGACTTTTTTACTCCAGTTACTTAACTCCTAAAGTATTTTCATGTCAAATGTCGTGAAATTCTAATGAGTGGTTCTCGAGAAATAGGCGTATTTAGGAGAAAGCTATTCGGTATTCAATCGCAATACTGCGCATGCGCTGCATTTAACTGTGGGCTCTTTCGGCTACAAAGAAAAATCTGCGAATTGCGGGGTCTTTGTATCGTTATCTTTTCAAACATGCATTTCTCATAAAAGACTAAAACCAAAAATACCCTTATGAAGAAAAATAGCACAGATAGCGCGGTCATTGACCAAATAAAAGGATCGCTGTATCGACTGTAAAATGTTTAAGCAAGCAACCGGAACGATGATCCTGCTGGTATACGTTGGATCAGTAGTGATCTAATCGGCTTCACATATAAAATGAAGAATACAAAAGGAAAAATCATCCTACGTTGTGTCGGTTTTTCCTTTTGTATTCTTCGCTGTATCGACGCCGTTTTTCTTTTCTTTCTTTTTTTTTTTTTTTTTCGCAATTCTTTTGTGTGTTGACTTGCATTATTAAGAGCTCGCGGGAAAAGCGTGTTCGGCCACCCTAAACTGCGGGAAAAGATATGAAGACATGATTGATCATCGCAGTTATACACACAGCTGTAAAATTAAGGTCGGAATTAAAAATATCCAGGTTTGAACGGGATTCGAACCCATGACCTCTGTGATACCGGTGCTGTGCTCTACCAACTGAGCTGTCATTTGCTCTACCAACTGAGCTATCAAGGCAAATGGGAGCTGGTAATTTTGTGATTTCGTAATTTTCCCCGAGGATGGTAAAGACTACAAGTGAATATATGAAGGATCCTATATTTGAACTGCGGAGAAATATATGGAAACATGATTGATCTTGTATCTTCACCATCTGTAGTATATTACGGACTCACAACGTGACCAGCTCCCAGTTGGCTTGCCTTCATAAATCGTTATGTTTACTTCTCTAAGTAGTGATTTCTTTGCCCTTATGTGTAAACAATTAAGCAGTAGCCACAAGTACGCTTTGTGAGCCTGTTGTTTGTTAAATGCGTTCTTTAATAAATCCATTTATTTATAGCTGAAAAACAAAGAAATGAGATTGGTAGTGAAGGATGTCCTCAGTGTTTCTCGCGGTGAATGCCATCAAAACCGTATTAAGCATAGCAAAACGACCACGATGAGATCTGAAGACACTCTGGGTTTAAGGTGGAACCAGCTAGCGAAAAACGAGGATGAAAGAGGGGGAAAATGATGATGTATGGCAGGGGTAAGAGTAATAAAGAGGTTTTTTCTTTTGATAATTGTGAAAGCTCGTAGATCTTAGTTATCAGAATTTTCTAAACGTTAATTTCCTTTAGACAACTGAGGCATGACGTCATGAAAAGCATTTTGTCTCGGTTAACTGTGCTAAATAAAGTTTCATTCATATATTTATATATTCATTCTCTTGTTCATTCATTTCTTTTCATTATATAAGGCTATTATCATATTGCAAATGAAATAAATGTAGACATGGTATGAATGTCATATTTATAACAAGAAAATCAACGGGGTGAGACCACAGGTGGTCCAAGCTCGCAAATGAGAGTCGCTGTACGTATTACAGTGAGACCCCAGCCGAACAAGTCCACTGGAGGAAAACAGCCGTAAATTCGCTACAAATGCTCCAGACACCTCTAAATTCCACATACATTACGGACGAAAGTTCCATTTCTGCATCCGAGGTTCATCTACACTGAGATTGAATGAAAGGCCGCCAACTCCTGCAATAGATCTCACTGAAAGCCGTAAACCAGAGTCGCCATGGATTTGCGTAATTTACGTAAATTCGCTCCCAGTAATAACACAACTTAAAGTGAAAAGAAAGAGAAAGGTCGAGAGACTGTAAATTAAAAGAAAAGGGAAAATTTATAAATTTCACGAATCGAAAGAACCGTGTAGGCCTTTCAACCCCATTTTGCACTGTTAAAGGGACACTATTACGGGCTGCGCATGTGCGAGCTTTCGATCTTGAGTCTGAAAACGTCTAGCAGACCATTTCAATCTAATTTGCGAAATTCAAGATGTCGTCGACAAGTGGAGAATGCGCAGTGAATGTATCTTGGCCAGTTGAACAACTTATGCCGTGTTTAGACTTGAACGGTTTACTGAGGTACCAGAGTTTACTTACCTAGGTAAACATTTTCCGTGTGTAAACGCTAACTGATACTTTGGCAAATGCCGCAAAAGACAAACGAAATTTGACCAAGGTAAGAGTTGTAATTACCCTGTGATCAGGCATGGTTACAGTTAGTAACCAAGGTCAAGATGACAGGTATATCCGCTTGTGGCGGCGTAATATGTCACATCCCGCGGTGAGCAGATCGTGCGATTGTCACGTTTTCGGCCAAGCGTTTCTATCATGGAAGATAACAGAGAAGTCAGAGAACGATTGGATCGATCTTCGTACGGCGAACAATCCGTCAGGTAAAAGAAGGCATTGTATTTT
>Ga0126339_10002180_pt1 | contig 13908 bp, 9 predicted proteins | sample OrbTmetagenome_2_FD_92532 | JGI IMG/M metagenome (GOLD analysis project Ga0126339, IMG submission 92532) | Coral microbial communities from Petempiche,Puerto Morelos, Mexico - Orbicella T R C metagenome | ecosystem: Host-associated > Invertebrates > Cnidaria > Coral | place: Petempiche,Puerto... | reverse complement strand
TTTTTTTTTTTTTTTTTTTTTTTTTTTTTTTTTTTTTTTTTTTTTTTTTTTTTTTTTTTTTTTTTTTTTTTTTTTTTTTTTTTTTTTTTTTTTTTTTTTTTTTTTTTTTTGCTTTTGTCATCTTGTGAAATATAATGTAGCTTTTTTTATTTTTCTCGTCAAATACGCGATAATGATTCCATTCCGCGACAAAGAATTGAACCGAATACGCCTACACGAAACTCTATCCGGTGTGGCGGAAAGTCCACAATAACCAGCTGTTATCGCCTAGCTTATACCTCAAAGCCGGTGTTGAATGAAAACAAAACAAGCAATTAAAGTCGCATGATGCTTCGAACTTTCCATCTTTCTTCTCTCTTTCTAAGCTGCAGCAAACGGTCTGCTTTTACATATTCCTTGTACCTTTCATATGGCAATAACTTTGATGTTTTTATATACTTTTCTCAGGTACCCGTACTTTTCTCTTACTTTATTTAACCACGCACGCGAAAAAAAAAAAAAGACTTTAAAACAATGATCGATAGAAGATCTTGAAACTCGTAAATCGATATCTGTAAATTCTGTGAACATTGAAAATGTCAGTGTGTTTTATAGGATCAAATCAAACGCGGATACCAATTCATGGCTTGAAGATCGTGCGACTGATTAAAACCTCCAGTCGAATAAGTTTGGTAGGTAATCGTCTTTGAGGCAAGGTATCAATGGCCATATTATTTTAAAATCCTGAGATACAGGCAAACAAGAGTGGAATTAACAACAAAATTCAGACGGATTTATTGATTCCGGCTATGTCCCTGTCATTTTAACTCGAAAAAGTTTCCTTCTGAAATTGACATCTACAGAACAAAAATAATGAGACTTAGGAACTATGTAAAACTAGGGTTGATTAGGGAGTCAGTATTTGCCATTCTAAAGCTTATTGCTCGATCTAGTCAGTTATTTTAAACCGATGTCAGCAGACCGTAATCCGCATTTTATGACTATCAAGGTAATGGGAAGCCAAGCGAGAGTTATCTTTAGGTTCCATGCAAGAAACGATAAAAATTTGAATTTGGAATTATCCTTTCAACCCCAATTTTTATTCCTCTTTTTCGTTAAGGCAAAATACTCTATTTAGGACAAGGGTGAACCACAGAAGAGTGTCAAAAACTGATTCATGAAAACGATATCTTTTTCCTTTATTCGAGGACGACAGACTTTATAAGGAAAAAAACTCGACTTGAAAATGAATGGAAAACAGTCAATCAACAAAATTGGCATATGCAGTTTTCAGAGGGGCCCTGCATACATAAAAAGCTAAAAGTTAAACCAAAGATAATTTTCGGTCACAAAAACAAAGATAATTTTCGGTCAAAGCTATTTTTTTTTTCATTTCACAGTTATACACCTCAGTTGGAAGCTACAGTTTTCCATTTATTTATTTAGTGTACCATTAACCTGAAATGACGCGAAAGTCAAGTATTAGATTTTATTCGTTGGACCACCATGTTTGTCTCAGATTTTAGCACTAATCATGCAGTTAAGGAATGACACAGAAATCTGTTTTATCCGGTATTACGTTTCCTTTATAATCTGAAACATCGCCATTCTGCAGTTAATCTGACCGATCTCAACTGGAGCTATATAGAGTCTAAAAAAGGAAATTTACTGCTTTACAATCAGATATTAGCTTACACCGACACGGCTTTGAAAAAAAGGATTACGCTCCTAAAATAATTATAATTTTTCTGTTATTTCCAAGAAACAGAGCCTCACCGGATGCCATGTGATGAAAGTGTATTATCAATTCACGAAGTTGAAATATTACAGGCGTAACTGAGAGCACCTGATCTAACTTCAAAAAATTCGAAAATAAAGTTCTTTAGGATATTCTTCTCGGTTTTCACTCTACAGAACGGATTCGAATTCTCTATTTCGCCGAGGAGAAAAAAGCGTCTTTGATTCCTAACGCACTTGTGTTGCAATGTTTTATTTTCATGAACATTTAACAGTGTTCAATTAATCGTACCGCTCCAGCAAAACACATGAAGTAAGTCATTTTTTCAACCCGCTCTGTTTTTTGGCAGCTATCAATGATAGTCTATGATGAAAATAAAGAACTACATTGATTGTGTCTATGGGCACATAGACGAAATAAGGAACAAAAATTATGTTTAAGTACTCTTGCAATATTGAACAATAAGAAAGACAGTATTTTACAACTAATGCACCAAGTATTATGAAGTTTCTGAATAATTACCGTTCGGGATTTTTAAAGGCTTTGAAAGTAACCTTATTCATAAAAGTTCACTTAATGAGTTGAAAATAACTAATTGGAATTGTGTTCATTGCGCTAAAACACAACAAAACCCTCCATGCACGCTAACTAAAATCTTTACGGCACGATTAAAATCTAGAGATTTCTTGAAATGCGCGTGTAAGGTTTGTTTCATGATACTGCTTGGTGTGTGTGACGAGTCAAATTGACATATTCAAACAGGATCCTCTCTCAGTGACAAGAGAAACTGGGCAAGAAAATAAAAATTAACTTTCCCGCTGACAGTTCAGAGAAGCTTTGTAAATTTCAATCAAGTGTTCTGTCATATTGTTTGACCAAACCACTACAACTGTTCTATTGCAGAAAATTATGTTTTCTCTTTAAAATTTGTGCTTCGTGTAATGTAACTCTTTAGCTGGATAGCTCACCTTAACATATGCCTTTACGCGCACAAAATCGGTTGTTGAATATTCGCCAATAGAAATGACCAGTTAGAGGTAAGAAAAAAAGGGTGTATTTTGCGGGGGAGTTTGTTTCCGGGGATATTTCCAAGCGCTTTCTAAAATTTATAACACTATCCTGACAATCTCGTCACTGTTTCCCACAAATTTATTCACAAAAAGACAGCTCTTCCGGGGAACAAAACGAAATATGAAGAGAAAAGTATTTTTTAGTATTTTACACTCCGTCGAATGTAACTTACGCAACATTATGGCAATCGTGCTCTCTCTCCTATTTGAAAACAGCAAATCTGAACTTTGTCAGATGCAAATAAGAGTAAATTCTTGAAAGCTTTTTTCGTTTCACTTTCCCAAAATAGACGCGCGGGACCAATTTACAATTAAACAAAATAAATAAAATTGTTACAACACGAGGAGATAACCACGTATTCAATAGAAAAAAGATCAAAATATGGCGGGATGTGTCATTTTGAGGACTTTAACGCCCCGCAACCATTCCTCAGGAAAGTAACCTGTCACTGTTGCTATGGTTTCCGCGGTAAAGCTGCTGCATTAAAGGGTTTCCCACTAGACATCTTCATAAGAACAACTTTCCGGTCATTATAAAAAACACGTCAGAATACGTCGAAACTAACCAAACAGGACCATGGTGCTTGTTTGCACTAGAAGCACTCGTTTGTGGATAGCCAATCCCCTCTCCACACTTTCATTGGTGAATAATGTAAGTCCAGCAGGGATAATTAGCAAGTTTAGTTTTGAATTTTCCTGAAGCAAGTTTGAACCCCGGAGAGCGCTAGAAAGGAAATGACCGAGAATCAAATCTCTTATCTGTTGAAATCATTATAAACTCGTTGCCAAACAGCTGTACTTCAAACATTTCACCGACTCATCACAATATAGAAACTCGATAATATACACAATTGGTACAAAAAGACGGTTTCTTTGTTTGATCAGACAGACAAAAAAGACTGAACAGGTCGAGGATATTAGGAGAGCTCGCTTTAGTGAAGACACAATTCTACTTCAAGATTGTCAGCCAGCCTTGTGAGGCCAAATCAACCCAATTAGAGAAGCAAACCGCACGAGTTTCCTTTGAAATTTTAACAAGACAAATTCGTTGGCTTTCTCCGATCTCAGCACCTTTCGATGCGGGCTTTCTCCCAACGTGCGAGGGAGAGCTGTTTTGGAGAGGAGCCTCGCTAATGCACGCCTAAGACAGCAACTACATTCCAGCTGAAACACTTCAAATTTACTTTAATCTCGCCGTGGGGTTTTGTTTTCTACGCCACCATCAGAGGAAGAAAGTTAGGGTAACTCTATTGTCAATTCTGAAGGATCCAAGAGTGTTTATTTTGTTTTAGTGGCTGATGTAGGCGTTTTTACGCGAAACGGCTCAGTTGGAGGCGAAACAAATAACGTTGTCTACCGATACATTAGTAAAAATTTCGATTTTAATTCACTTAATTGCGACACTAAACAAGAGAAGGCGCCGCGCTCTTGCCGACAGGCTAAAAGCCAGCGCTCAAGGATACAAACACTATCGCAGAAGATTGAATTGGTGAAAGCACAGTCCTTCCATCAACAGATGCTTAAAAAGTACTTCGTGAAAGAATTTAGCATTCTGTCATTGAGAAGATCAAGTTCCTGTTTCCTTGAGAAGAGTTAGTCATCTGGAGACGAGAACAAGTGTCACACAAAAAAAACAATTTTTCATTTTACACGCTGCCAACAGAGCCATCGTGTAAAACTTATCATTCAAACAAACTGAGACGACCTAAAACCTAAAGCTTGAGGGCTGAAGCAACGTCTAAACTACACGTTTTGCTTGTACTACTTTCCCTTGGTGAAAATCATCGCCTTTGGCAACTTCAAATATTGTATCGTGATTGCAGACGGCGGATTCGTTGATGTGAAGCAAGTTATCGCTGGCCTCAAAGATAACTCGACTGAATCAAACCTGCGACCACAATCGTGTTAATCGACACCACAGTTATAAGAGACACGTTGTTTTACGCCGCGCCAAAATGACGACGAGTTTGGTGAACAACGTCTCTTACTTCCCAAACACAACGGCTACACCTCCTTCTGTGTCCGGTGATGTCACAGCTGACACGTATTTCAACCCAGTGTTCGATGGGCTGTTGATTGTCCTAAGCGTGTTGGTTGTCGCCATAAATCTGCTGGTTATTTCTCTGTTCTTTCACAGAGAATATCTGCAGACAAAAACCAACAGTCTGCTTATCAGTCTGGCCGTGTCCGATCTCTTGGTTGGCTTACTGGGGATTCCACTGAACATTGCCTGCAACGCGTTCCTAGAGGAAGGAGTGTGCACCGCCGCTGCTCTCATCTACCGGTTCATTGCCGTCTCCACTATGTACCACATTCTCGTTGTAACTTTGGAGAGATACATCTATGTCATGTATCCCATGAAGTACATCAACATCGTGACAGGACCTCGGTTGCTTATGGCTATAGCTGGCCTTTGGCTCTTATCAATTTTCTTCTCGCTTATTCAACTCGCGTGGGAAGACCCAACGAAATTCTTCGAACCTCGCGACCAAGTCTGGCGAAACTATGCGCTGGGTTATAACATCTTCGGTATCGTGTTCACTTTTTTTCTCCCAGCTGTCTTCATGGCCATCAGCTATGTACGTATGTTCATGGTGATCCACCGGCAAATTAAAGAAATCCGTGGCCTTTACAACACGCGTAACGGAGTAACCGCAAACCAGCGAGCGCCGATCGCAACTGAAGCTCGTGCTCTGTTCATCTTTGCTCTGATGTTGACTGTCTTCATAGTTTGCTGGCTGTCTTTCTATGTGACCGGCTTTCTGATCTTTATGATGGACTTAAGGTCGCTACCCCATAAAGCGCTTATGGCGTTTGATTATATTCGTTTTGCAGTGGCGTTCGTGAATCCGATTTTGTACGCATTTCTCAAGCGAGATTTTTCCAGGGCTCTGAAATCTTTCTGCAGAAGAGATGGCGTGCAGCCCGGCGAGATGGCCTCGTCAAATTCAATCTCTCGCTTTCGCACTATCACGATCAACTTCTCACTGTCGAGATCTTCAGACATGTACAGAGATTAGAAATACTAAAGGGTGTTTTAGCATATCGGGCTCTTCCGCGCGAAGCCATGGTTTGGGTGGTCTCCAACCAGCAGAACTAAACGACTTTGAAGGAGACTTGTTGAATGATTTGTTTCCGGGAAGATTCACGACAGCACTTCAACGGAAAGTTGCGTCTGACGGAAAAAAATTAGCAAATACGAGAACGGAATAAAAACTGAACTGAAGCAGTACAAGCAGTAATTTCACCTGATTAATACGAGCTTGTGTAACAAACACATTTTCCCCGTGTAGTTTCTCGTGTGCGGATGGGTGGTGATAATCGGCTTGCTTTTCTTTGGCTAGTTGATCAGCTCACGCACGGAACACTGAAACCACAAAATAAACTTTGACTGTGAACTTTGCAAAATGCGGGATCTCCGTTCGTTTCAAGTCATGCAATGCATATTGGTTTGACAAACATGAACGATTGTACCAGCCCCATTGCCGCGCGAAAATGGGCAAAAAAACTTTAATGAGGTAACGAAGTGTCCTCCGTCACAGCGGCGAAACATGGTGGTATGTGTGTTTTCTCATTCGCTCAGTGAAGGTCCACTATAGGAAACAAAAAAGAAACCTTTATAGTTCGCAGTTGTAAATTGATATCGTTCAGTGTTGAAAAGTGAATCCAATAAGACATCAGCATTTATGAACATTCTATAATATAGAGTTAAGGGTGCGAAAAACAGTTTAGATGTTTTCGATTTTTTGTGGTAGAGCACAAGGATAACATCAGACACAGTCGTAAAAACTGACCTAAATTTATTTGAAAAAATTTTCAGTGGCTACGGTTGTTAATTCCGGTTTCATTGTGCAAAGATAAAACAAGTTTTCTCTCTGAGGGATGAAAAATGACTTGTTTACGCTGTAAAGGTGTGATTATGTTACGGATATCGAGTTAATTTTTTGTGTTTTCCGGTAGTTTGCCGAAACCCCAACCGCGAAACACACAAAACAGAGCTGCAGGCAGCCAGCCTTTTCCATTATCAAAATTGACAAGTCATAAAACAGTACCAATTGCTGGCGTAATTCCTGCCTGAATTACTTTTTCAATGAAGAAATTCTTCAAAATAAAGGACCGCTTTCCTTTGCTTTTAACAGTTGAAACAAAACGCGTACAATGGCAAACATAACAGAAAGAACTAGAAAAAATATTGAATTGTTCTTAACTTTGCAAGGTGTGCGACGTGTGTTTGCCTATTCCTTGTTTTATTTTCGTGTTATTTGTTTTCCTTCTAACACAAATAGCAGATTTTTAAAAGCTTGCAGTTAATAAGGTTGAAAAGATTCAAGTGGCACCTATTCCTAAGTGTACCGAGTGGAAACCTGATAAAAGTTTGTTATTAATGCTTCGCTCTAATAGAAAACTTATTCGTTTTCCTTCAAGAGAGATTTCTCATGATAAAAATTCTATATCTTTCTTGTCAATTAATGGAAATTTTGCGACACTTCCGTTCGCGCCTTGGCATTTTACATAATTTTCAAAGGCAAACAAAACACAAAATTTAAACTAAGTCGAAAAATCAAAATACGCTATACAAAACAGGATTCTTTATTGAAAGAAAGCTCTTCCATAGTCTGAAAACTAGAACTTGAAATGTTACTTTTAACAGTCTTCTTTGAACCCTTCGAAATGATTTGATCAAGAAAGACCAAACAAGACGCAAAAATATATTCGTATTTTAATAATGACACAAGTTGGTATTCTCTTTAAAAAATATAATGTTAAAATGTACAAATGCAACGTATCTCTCAAAAGGTGTCCGGTTTTTACCGTCTCCAAAATTGCCTGTAAATTAAAAGGTGATGTTATCATAAGAAAAGCCATGACTTCTCGGCTTCCTCCTGAAAAACCAATGAAAAGGCTATGCAGTTTGCGGGCTTTTCATTCGAGGGAAATCAATGTAAATGTGTTTGCAAGATTCTCAGCTAGGTAGTGTAGCATGTAGTGTATATAGTTCACGGTATTTTCACGACTAATGTAAACTGTTTTTGTGTCAGATTGTACAGCACATGTTACATTGAATAAAGTACAGCAACATCAAGCAAGTCATGTTTTAACAACAGCTGAATCAATAATCATAACCAACGTTACGGCGCTTTTACTTAACGAATTCGTCGATGAAAAACAAAATAGCGACATAACACGATACTGGTCCAATATTTACACATGACCGCATATTGTTTCGGATGAAGAAACCATTATGAAACGAACGATCCGTGAAATTATCATTTCTTTTTTTACTCTAAAAGGCTTTACAATTTTCGCAAGTGGAACAGAAAGCAAAGGAAAGAAAACACGGCTGCACGATTGAAACCCGTGACTCGATTTCTGAACGCAACAATTTAAAATTGAGCTGACTTTTAAATTGCCAACTAAAAGCCATTGTCGTCCTCATAGTCACTTGGATCTCTTGGCCGACAGAAAAAAAGTCGATTGATCAACTATGGTCGTGTGAAACAATCGTTACAAGCCGTTGAGACTTGACCACGGTCCTTATATTTTGGGGCATTTTATTCACGATGAAGAGGAGGCATATGAGCAAAGATGTATATTACTGAGTCTCTATATTATCATTTTTCTAAAATGCATTCTTCGCTCAATGCAAAAAATGGCTGCTTGACTAATGGGGTCCACGTGTCCGCGCTCCTTCATTTTCAAACACTTGAGCTTTCAAGTAAAGTTCAAAAAATCTTAATCACCACAATGAACAGTGAAAAAGATACCCTCAGCTTTGAAGTGCCTTTCTTTTGTTTCGTTTTGTTTTTTTTTTTTTTGCCTCTTTCTGTGGTTTGACAGCGGTCCATCATCTTTGAAGCAATCTGTACCACCCTCCTCACCCATCCCCCTCGTCCCAGTCCACCACACTCGGAGTTGCTGGCATCGGGTCGAGCACTTGCACTCAAAAGTGAACGGAACTCTGAGGAGTTAAACTCGTGAGCGGATCTTTGTACATGAACGAAAAAACACCAGCGATTACGTGAGACGGAAATTATGTAAATGACGCGTTTTTATTGTAAATTACGTTTTAATAACGTGTCATGTTTACGAACGATATGGATATTAACCTAACTTAAACAACAATCTTATACAATTCTGAACCCTTTCAAAGTTTAAATACAATAATTTGGCAATAAAATAATTATTACATCCCTAATAAACAATGTAAACCCGCGTTCGATATTATACGCCTTGGTTTGGTGTTCCATGTGAACAATGTATGCGAAGTAAACCGCGGCGAACTTACCACACACCACATGACTGACCAGCTGGAGGTGTGTAATTCATTTAAACAGCAAAAAAACCAATACGAACCTCCCAATAAAACAAAACATGCGCGAAAGGAATATTCAGTTTGAAAAAGGACAAACAAGCGAGGAACCTCATTCTACATTACGTGAAATAAAATTTTAGTAGATGTTCTTGCACGGCAAATTAAAAAAACAAATTTACAAAAGGCAATTATTCGATCTTAATTTCAGCTATCTAGAAAAAAATTCAATAAATCACATAGTATATGTGCATGCATTTCATCTCAGCCTCATATTGCCATCCACCACTGATGTTCTCACCAACAAAACCTATCAGTAACTCTGTTCCCCGCCAAATCAGCTCTTCAGTCGTCACATGACGTCATCACATCCTTGTCGTCATTAGCAAGGGACCCTCTGGGTACTCCTGTTCGTCGTCAATTTGTGGTCCTGATTTTGAAGCCTCGCCATTCTGTTTAGTTTCTTCGCTTTCAGCCTGTAACAAAAAGAGAAGGAACATGCTGAGTTACTGAAATCGTATTTCTGCCCATCACATGATCAAGGTTAAGCAGGCAGTGATGACAATTAGGAAACTTATCTTACATAGTCTCAAATTTTCAAAAGTAATATTGGTTCATGTCTTGGCTCACCTTGTTTAGCTGTTGTTGTTCGTCCTGTTTTCCTTCAGAACTTTTCCTCGTGCAATTTGGTAAACAGTAATCAATTCTGAACAGTAGACGCGCGTCTATCTCGTTACCATCATGATTACCTTGAACACAAACAACACTGTCAAACACTTACAACGGAGATTCCATTAAACAACACTGTCAAACACTTACAACAGAGATTCCATTAAACAACACTGTCAAATACTTACAACGGAGATTCCATTACACTGATCGAACGAGTTAGGATACTTGCTTACGCAAAACAAGTTGGAATACTCAAACGTGACTGAGTCGAATGATGGAAAAGAAGACGCATTTCCAAATAATTGAAGTTATATCGCTTGGAAAATAGTTACTTCCCGCCTACTCTTTTTGCAATCCAGTATGAAAACAAGCCTAGCAAGTCCCACAGGTGTTATAGCGATTCAAACAACTTCCTATGCTTTGGCTACACATAAGATTTGTTTAAAGTGACCGAGAACATGACGTACCACGCCATAAGACGCTAACAAGAAGTCCTGTGATATACGTTACTGCAAAGCACACGGCGCTGTACCATAACCAGGATATTCTGAACAATATAAGACCTTCATACTCCTTTGGTGGCGGAGCACTAGTGAACGGAACAAATAACAACAACGTAAGTATGATTCATATATCTACCAGGTTCTGATTGCCGTGTACTTTTTGTTTCTGAAAGCCGGCAAACTCAAATAAGTGAGCATGGCCCGTGGGCCATGTAATAAACTACTTACTAACCTAGCTTGCTCGAAACGTACTGGGCGATATTAGCCCTTGGTCGTTTTTGTACGGATTCCGTTACGCTCAATCCGTACGACCACGAACTCGGGCCAATATTTCCCAGTACGGCCCTCACGGTCCGTTAGTAAGAAGACACTATTGCACTCTCTTGGATAAAGTGCGAGTCGTTTTTTTGGAACATTTCTGACGCAATTCCAATTCTTAAAATCAAATTAAAAACTATAGTGGTACGGGAGTACTGGGTCTAGACCTTTTTAAACACGCGTATCATTAAAAATGAGCATGAATAAATTCTTTTCTGATTACGTCTGTTCGGGGAGCGGTCATGAAAAAATGAGTTGGATTCTCGTTAATTTACGGTGGAGTACATTAACGTTTATCCCGTCAACATGGCAACATAACACATCAAAAGCAAGTCAGAAAATCAGAAAACTTAATAATATTTCCTGCTAAATTATAAGGACCTCCCTCCTCAAAAAGAATCAATTCCGATAGCCTCTTATTACTAATGGTATTGCAATGGCTTCTCACCACTAACTAGAGCATATATTGACTAACAAAGGTTTGAAATGTAACAGTTCATGTAATAGAGAAGGGCAGCTACGTTGTGTTGCTATTCAACATTAGGAACACATTGGGGAGCTTACGTAAACCACGACGACGGTCTCAGAAGTTGCTCAAGCTAAATATGTAATGCCGGCGTTCAATTGCAAAAGGAAATAGCAAAAATTATCCGCCGTCGTTCGCGTTCTCTAAAGTACGCAGAACTTTGTCACTCGACTTTGTTGTTTTCAGAGGACGGCAAAGAAATATTCCAAGATTCATAACCCACGTGCACAGCCAGTGTTCTACTCATTAAACCTTTTGTTTGGTGACGTTTTCGTTGCCGTTCCAGGCGCAATGATTGCATCAAGACAATTGCGAAATTCGAAGGTAAAATATAAATTCATTTTTCACTAGGCGTTGTCCTCGGGGTCGCCGTTGTCACTGCTTAAGCTCCCTAAAATTATACTCTACGGAGAAATTAGGTGTCATTATAAATGTACCTTGTTGAATTAACTGTGCTGTTAATGGACATAACATTGACTTTACAGCCCTCCGTGGAGAGAGGGGCCTTAGTGACGGGTGGGGGATACACCTTAGCACCAATACCTATCCACAGACCAACAGCAAAGCCAAGCAATAGACCGATATACACACCCTAACAAAATGAAACACACAACAATCAACAGTGCTGGTCATGACAGGAAACCTACAACAAAGAAAACAAAAACCAAATCTTACAAAGTTAATTATTTACCCTTGAATGAGCTCGCCGCGTGAACATTCCAAGACAAAATGCACCTACAACAGGTCCACCAACAACACCGAAGACGCTGTAAAATAACTGCCAAAAGAAAACAATAAGCCGCAATACAGCACGAAAGGTCCGGTACAACTGGACAGTGAAAAAGATGCGGAGTACGTGGACAGTTTTTGTTGAATAGAATACTGTATGTGATTAAAGCAGGTGCTACAAACAGTTACATATATGTGTACATAGAAACATTCATTGGTAGAATAACAACTGCTTTGGCCAAAGTATATAAAAAGCGAATTCATACAGTTTAAAACTGCCATTCAAATTATCAGGAGCAGAGTGTGCAGTTTTGTTGCTGTTGTAAAACAGGAATTACATTAAAAAAAGGATTGCATTTGACCCAGAAAAACCTTGAAATTAACTGGCTGACAATTAAGACCTAAGGTTGACCTCCAAACTCCCCTTTTCGAATTTATATAATTATTTTTTTTTTGTACTTTTGAATTTGAATAAACTTGTATGTAAGGTCATGTAAACATCACGTGAGGTCATATTTAATATAATTTTTCACGTAACTGTGATTCATGTCACACCTGTAGAATGGCACCCAGCCTAGTGGCAAGAAAAGACAGGCCAATAGTCAATACTCCAAATCCAAAAGCTGTAAAAATAATGCACACAAGGTTGGATAAGTTACAACCCAGAATAATCACCATAACTGGTATTGTTAAAATGCTGTGTACGGTATTATACTGCAAGAGGACAGTTGGAGCTGGTCTGGATCATACCAGCCTTAGAGGAGAACATTCCGTACTGATGTCCCTGCTGACTAGAGCATGATGTACAGGTACTATTCCAAATTGGTATCAAGTTTGGCTATCAATTTTTGTGGACAAGGAGCCACCAATCAGAGCCAATATTCAAGCATGGACATTTGCGAGCCAAATCTCAGGCACCTGCTTATTCAGGTTTATCAGGAAAAATAAACATCTTATGACACTGTGTAGCAGATGTTTCCTTTCCAATTTCCAGGCGGGGAGATCAAGAAAGCGACCAAGCAAAGGAATGTGCCTGGGGTGAGCATAAAAGGAGGAGAAGTGGGGAGGGGGTGAGCAAAAAATGAACTGGGAGGGGTGCTTATTTTTTTGCACTCACATGCAGTTTCGTTCCCTTTGCATGCTTTTGCAAATAAATGAACACCTTCAATGCAGGCTACCATCTTATTTAAGAATGTTCTCAAGAAATTCACTTACCTAGAAGTTTTGAGTACAATGTAGCACGTATCTCAGAGAGCTGCATCTGTCTATTTCTGCACCATGGCCTGATAAAGTCTTCCAACACGACGGCTGCTAATGAGTTTAGACCTGATGACACCGTACTAGAACAAAACAAGGTAATAGGTGCGTGTATAAGACTAAGAATAGTCAACAAAAGAGAGTGACCAATAAATCGGCATTGGCAAGTGTTAGAAGTAGATGAACAAGGCTGTGGTCTTGGAAAAATTACAAGGAGCTCAAAGGTTCCTAACCCTGAAATCCTGGTGCCAAGCACTTAAGCTCGTATGGTAAAAGTAAGCTTTTCCAGTTGCCTGGGACACCCAGGCACTTCTAGAGCACAGCCCTGATGAGAATAAAATTATAGTATAATACCTGAGAGTCCCACTGAAAAGACAGGCCACAAATAAACCAGGTACTCCATACAGTGATCCCAACACATGCATCACAAAATATGGCAGGATCTGTGGAACAACAATGAGCAACTAAGATGCATTCTTTGTAACTCATCACAGTGGAGGTTTTTCAGCTATGTTTTTCATAGTTGATTGATAGCCATTTCAGTTCATAGGTTTTTACTAAGCTCCAATTACATGTAGTTAATAGTTACACTGTAGCAAGGTTTCAATTGTATTCTACTGAGGTCCATGCAGACCAACTCCTTCCATTCTGTGAGCTATCAATTTGTATCAATCTCGCCCCAACCTATCAGAAATAGTTTGCCCTGCATCTAATGTAGACAATGACATCTATAGCCGTTTGAGAAGATTATACATGTATTAATAAATATTTATTATATGGCTTTGGCTTGTGGCCGATATAACGCG
>Ga0126339_10002179_pt1 | contig 13910 bp, 6 predicted proteins | sample OrbTmetagenome_2_FD_92532 | JGI IMG/M metagenome (GOLD analysis project Ga0126339, IMG submission 92532) | Coral microbial communities from Petempiche,Puerto Morelos, Mexico - Orbicella T R C metagenome | ecosystem: Host-associated > Invertebrates > Cnidaria > Coral | place: Petempiche,Puerto... | reverse complement strand
TTTTTTTTTTTTTTTTTTTTCATTTTATTTTTGTTGTTTTTGCGTTAATTGAACGAGCCCTGTAGATCACTTAAGTGTGCGTTGGTATAACGGATCGAGAAGAAATCACCACTGCTCACCCGTCTTGACATTCCTCTGGCTGAGTCGGTTGATCTACCACTAGCTCGCTTCTTCGGCACCAATACCCTGGGGGACAAGCTTCAGCACTTCGTGCTGACCGGCATAAAAAACCTCTAGGGCACGAAGCAGAATCAAACTCGCGTTTTTTCTTGCACCAATATCCGGGAGGACAAGCCGATGAAGAATGTTCGTCTTGTAACTCTGCGGTCTCTTCAGCGGCGAAAGTGGGTGACAATACTCCGTATAGACCCAGCAGAAGGGTTATAAGTGTGATTTGATGCAACATTCCTGTCAAGAGGAAAAGGTGATTGAAATTTACTTTCCTCAGCAGCGTGCTATGCTAGCACAACTGAGAAGACTGAAGAAGAAGAAGCCTGCTAGCCGAGGGTAGTCTCTTTGTAAATGTAATAGTTCAAAATGGGGGCTCTGCCCTGGACAAAGTGAGGTACACGTGTTTCACCGTTCTTTTGAGTTCGGCCAAAGTAGGACTAAATAGAGTGCAGTGAAATTCTGCCAACAGTTCAGTCATGTTCAGTACTGCAGAATGACTCTCTAGATATGAGATAGCTTTCACTTGATGGGCTGATAAAGTACTATCGACGATGGCAAATTCTATTTTAAACATCTTTTTACAAAAGCAACAGAACGCAGGCTACTACTTCAGTACACCAGATAGTGGCAGACAACCAAAGTACCAGTTTCTTATTCTTTTTCTGTTTTTGACATTGGTATGTCCCTTAGGGAAAAAATTGCGCAATCTTCACCCCCTCGGCACCCCCGCGGGTAGTACTTTCTTGTAAGGATACTCCCCATCTCCCACCCCAAAATTTCAAAAAAACAAATAATAATGTTTGATTCTGTAAGCTTATTATTAAGCTGAAAATTATCCATCCTTAATTGCATCGCACGTCACCCTCTGTTGCTAAAATAGCTGAGTGTTGAATCTGATTTCCGCAGTGTTTATTGAATATTTACAAAGAGCGCTGTCTGTGACATTTTGAAAAATATATTGAGCAAACAACTTATTCAAGAAATTTTCTCATGTCTTCGATGAATTTGCAAAGAAAAGCAATTTCCTTTTCACATAATTTTTCCGCGCCGACTTTTCACGATTTTTTCATTCTTTTTTTTTTCGTCATTGAGAGCGCGTAAATGAATTTGATTGTGGTCTAAACTTAGGGCAATTTTGTAAGATAAGAACTGAATTCGGCCTGTGTTATTAACGGTGAAATTTTACCCTTAAGAAGCCTAATTGCTTTCTTTGTTGATGAATGTATCTATGTTTCAATCTGCCAATGGCATAAAGAGAAAAATGGCTCTGAAAAATTCAAGGCAAATTTTAGAGTCAGACGTGTGCGAATTTCATAATGGATTTTTTAAATATCTATTTTTGAATGAATATCGTTCTGATTGTTGTGAAAATTGACCGAAAATAGCAGAATATATTCAAATGCTCGACAGACCCTTTTCATTCACTAAAACAAATGAAAACACAGCTGATACATGAAGACCAGATTTGTTTATTGAAAAACACTAATGTGATCTTTTGTTGAATACTGTATGTTTTTTTTTTTTAGCTAACAAATTGCATAGTATTACGATCAGGGTGTGAGTTGATGAAACGAAAAATAACTTCATCGGATCAAATTTTGTTTTCAGTGCCAGTTTTTTTTTGCTTTTTATCTTTGGTCTAGATGAAATTAAACAAAAAATATGTATTACCAAAGGGTGCGGAAAATAAGCGAAAGCTGTGAATTTGATAATGACGAAGACATGCGGACAAAGTTTATCACTCATAACATTAAGATAGAATTTTGGAGAATAAATCGTTGCTCGACTAATTCAAGTTGTTTATATGTAAACTATAAATCACAAACTTGGATTTGGTACAGACTGTAAACTATAAAAAAAAAATCGGAAATAAATTGTGAAGAAAAACTCTGATTACTTGTAAGGACAGATGCCGGAGAAGATTTAATTAAACAAACTAAACATTGTACTGTAAGCGATTAACTAGATACTTAATTGAAATTTTTCTTTTTTGTGTTCTAAAGAGGCAAAAATTGCAGCCCTGTATTGAGACAAAAAACATTGTATTATTATTAAGATACGTTTCTCGAGGAATATTGGATTATAACTACTCACTGGACTAATCTACGCGAGTCGAGTCTTTGTCGTTTTAATAGATTCTACAATGAGCGATAAAAAATAGGAAGCTTTTGGTTACATTTTAATCGCTTTACTCGTGTGAGGGTGTAACCAGTTTTTGCATTTATTTTTTAAGTCAGGGATTCGTCGTACGGTTTTAAATAACTTTAGACTGGACAACCAAACATCTCGTAGATGCGACTCAACAAACGGCTAAGCTACCGAATCGTTGGCGATTTTCGGCAACTCAAACAAAACTTTTATCAGGAAAAAAAATACTTCTTTTAAATCATTTCTCACAATACAAAATAGGGATGTCATTGCCTCAGGGAAAGGATATAAGCCCGTTACGACAAAAATTGTTTTCTTTTAAGGGTAAACCTATTATAAACTCAAGCTTTACATTTGAGAATTGCCACGGGAGAAACGGCTCGAGCCCGCTTACAACGGAAGACATAGCAAACAACGTGGTCAGAACTTGATACAAAGTATGATTTTGTTAAACGTGTAACTCTTGTAGGACTATAACAAAAGAAAAATTAGCGCTTATTTTCCAGTTACAACCGTGAACCCATGCGGTCAGACAGGTTTCGTAGTGAAAACCAAAATGAAAACTCTACGCAAAACTGTAAGATATATGAATTAAGAAGATAAAGCCTTACCTTTTCACGATGATAACTATGGAATAAATATGTCCTTTGTGATACCAAAGGGAGAAGTTTGAAGCAAATGGATGATGATTCGCGGGTCCCGCCGCGAAATCGTGTATTTGCTGTGTGACTACTGTATCAGTGGCCTACCGGGCACATCGCTTTATAGTCAGAGGGCTAATTGTGGGTGTTTTAATGAAGTATTTGTCTTGGTCGATGAAAGGATATCCGAAGCTAATCTAGACACGCAGATCGAATGTTTAAATTGTGTAATTTGTTATTGAACCTCGAATCCGCATCCCCTTGAACGTGATACAATACAACAATCTGAATAAACATTTAGCCGGGCCAAGATCGCTTTTAATTAGTGCGTGGTGCGATATTTCCGGGACTCGAACTAACAATAGGTCGAAACGCTCCTTAATTCATTTAAGCCATCACCCTAGCTCTCAATCACTCATGAAAATGAGATTTATCATCGGCTTACTTCGCATGAGCGCAACGCAATGGCAAACGCAAAATTCCTCCATTTCTATCTCTCGCGAATCACATTAAAACCCATTCAACCCCTTCAGTCTATTCAAAAGAAACAGACCACGATAATTGATCTGCTCAATTTCTAAAGGGAACTAATAGTTAGGAGGATATTGAAAATACTATTATCTCGTTTTAACAAGAATAATTGGCTTTTTGATTCTCAATTACCTTTATGTGATTAGATCGATATCACTTTTTTAGAAACGATAGCTATATACATTGGATTTCTCTCGATGGCGCGTACGTTACCCACACTAAGAACCTTACCTTTGCTAAGGTACATTATTTATTAAGAAATAAAATCGGGCTTCGAATTCTCAGTTATTTGTCATTTACTGCGCAACGTTTAAAAACCCAACAACACTCGAGTGGTATGTGAAAACTGATTTCCCAGCTTAACTTCATCAATCGAAACGAAACTGTATACATAATTTAGGAGGAGAATTTTGCTTTTTGTATATTGATTTTAGTATGGTTTTAGTAAACGCTACTTTGCGAAAACCGCCTTACTCTGAAACTCACTGAGTGTATAAAATTACTGTTATTTATCGGGAAACAAATCTCTTTCAGCAACAAGCCTACGCACGCGCTTGCTCTGAACGAGCTTTTCCTGGTAAAACGTCCCGTTTTATCGATAGTGAATGCGGTGTCCAGACGCCACATTTTAAGAATTTTTTTTTTGCCAGTTATTCTTTGCCTCAATTCTAAATTACACAGTTTTTGATTTTAGTAAATATGATTGACAGTAGTTTTGCGGAAGAACTCAAGCTTTCAGGAGTTGGTACATTTTACCTGAAATCATTTTCAATCATAGGCCAAGTTTTCGTGGTGTTGAAAATTTAAGCTAAACCGAATGTATCCGCTAAACTGCAGTGGCACTTTCTTTACTTCGAATAATACTAATGTTGTTAATTTGATTATTTTACCGTCACTTATAATTTTGTAAAACTGGCATTTTCAGTGTAATAGCAGTGCTAATCACAGTGAACTAGCATGGAACGCTCTCAGGAGAACCCAGATTACACAGAAACACAAAATACATGCCGGCGTCTTTGGCAAAACGAGCTTAATTCTTACTTGAGACCGAACTTTTTTGCAAAAAATTATACACGACAACCAGGACCTCAACCCGTGTAGATGTAGAATTGTTACTGAAGATTAATTAAACAGGTCCTGATCGACGAATGATATTTAAAGCTATGAAATTTCATCTGATTTTGCTCGAACTCGAAGAATTATATCTGATTATATTTTAAGGCAATTTAAGATGAGTGATTTAAAACGGATTTAATTAAGAAAATCATTTGAAAACCCTCCGAAGTTCTCGCTGAAAAGTGTCACAAATCTTATAAGCCGAGAATTAATTCGTTTGCGGAGCAATTTAGCGATCTTATGTTATGAAAGGGAATTGTGTCTCTTTGATAAAAGTTTTTGTTTTGAAACACTTGAAACAAAGGTCACTTTTTAAAAATCCATTAAAATTATCGCTGAAATGTTATTCACCTAAATCTTTTGAATATGGTCATAAAAGGGCTCATGTGAAAACGTATATCATGGCCTGCTAGTCACATAAACGTATTCCAAAACGGCAAAGCTGATTCACTGAATTTTGTGACAGCAAGCTTATGGCTAGAACTTTCCTGGGCTAAAATAATCTCAATCTGGGCCATCTGAGCCAGAAACATGAGGGAGGCATTGTCAGCGAATTTGCCCTGAAAAAAAAACAAATGTGGAAAAGCTGGTACCATAGAGCTCTATCGGTTTACTTTTCGTTTACGTCAGATATAAAAATAATATACAAATAAACCCAACAATCAAAGAAACATTTGAAAGGATCAAGACAAGTTGTTTTCCAAGATATTCCATTTCTCACAGTAAAACTGAATTTTCATTTTGCGAAAAACTGGGCAGATTCTTCATTTCATTTCCCAGCAATTATGGACGACTATTTGTAGAAAGAGACAACGATTGATTGCCGGTAAAAAGGTCGCAAATCATGTGTCAATCTTCATCAAAGCAATTTTGACGAACAAAAATTTGTCGTTTGGTCAATAAGTTTAACACATCCGATCTATGAAATGCTTAACTTCTGCATGTGTCTGTTAAACAACGGAAATGGAAACATCGCCCTTGCCATTTTAAGTTGAGTTGTACACGTAATAAGGTATGTTTGAAGAAAAACGGGTTAAAATTATTCTAACTACGTACATAGAATGTTTCATCTCGTTTTCAGCGTAACACCTAGTGACTGCTTTTTCCGCGCCAATTGTCATATTTGACGAAAGAATTAGATAGCATACCCGCTGGTACACGACTGAACTGTTCAGCAAAAGAATTGACTTGTTTGTGCATGGCATTGACGTTTTACGTGTTCAAATATTGTCAGTAAACGAAAACAAGACAAAATCTTTTCGATTGCAAGGGTCACCCGAAAGAACAGTTACGCCGAACAAATCGATAACCGTTAATACAGTGACTCCCTACGAGAGAAAACGAACCTCGTGACTAGTTTATCGTTGATTTATTTCCTAACTTAAAAGGAAAGATGGCATTTGAATCATTCTGCCCAAAGCACCAATGTGGTCTGGCTCATTTTCCGACCTTTTTCAGTCCGAGTGTGAATACCAATTTTCATCGAGTGAGCCCCTTAATAAAGAGCGCCTAATTTTGGCTCCATTCTTTTGCATTCACTCTCTCGTTGATTTTAACTTTTTTCTCGAGATTCCTTGATTATGTTAAAATTGTATTGTACGTCCACTAAAAGCCTTTTACTATGGAACTAGATCAAAATAAAGGCACGAAGATCGAGCACGCGACAAAGCCACTATTTTGGCTCTCAAAAGCGGCGGTCAATTAAGATATTTATTATCTATTTTATTTACTTCGCTCTACAGAATGAATAACTTAGCGATGTCGCGGCGACTCAGTTGGCGATTTTCACACGGGAAAGATAGCAGACTACAGAGCCGATCTAGTAATTATTGTCCATCTTTGAGGCAACGATTGACAATTTTGCCGTGACAGTGCATGTGGTTTCATTTCCTACCCGGGTCACTTACATTTTCCTTCTAGGCGTCACATGGCCGTGGCAGGTTAAGTCGTCCCAGAATTTTTCATATCGCTCGAGCACAAGACCATAACTCTCCGCCACTGACACTGCTGGGTTGGCGATATTAGAAAAATTATTTCGATTGCATAGTTTCACACAACAAAGGAAAAGTGACGGACAACTTGATCTTCAACTCGATGGAAACCTGTAATACATACTAGCGTACAAAAACATCAGTTGCGAATAAATAGTAAGCCAAAAGGTACCAAAGATGGCTAAGTTTGGGACGATTAAGTCCAATTGAGAATAGAAAGTAACCTGAAAGTAACTACAGTGATCAGTTAGATATCCTTTGTACAATTATAGAAACTGGGTCTTCTTGGCTTCATAATTGATCTCGTCTATTCGCTGACACCCTGGGTATAGAATGAGGTTCAAGCTAAGGCCAGCACTGACTTGCGTTGTTTGGGATCTAAGATTTGTCAACTAAACCTTATTGATAGAATTCCATTAACAAAGGAAACGTAGTCTTTCGAATCGAATCATTCTTACTGAAACAATATTTGTACCTAAATCCAAATTTAAAAAAATATAAAACACTAGATGTACGCAAAAGCTCAAGAGACAATGAAAGATTCAGTTTCTTATCTCGGTTACACCCTAAGTAAACTGCCACATGTCTTAACTTGAAAAGAGAAAACTTCAAAAAATTATGAGTTGACTGACAGGTGAGAAAACTTCTCTGCAGCTTTGAAACTCAATTCCTAACTATATTGGGTGATTCTTCTTTCTCTTTTTAGAGAAAATACAATAGCCAAATTGTCCATTCGAACATGAAAAGGTTTGTATTCTGATTGGTCCCCCGAGTGGCTGGAATTTTAGTTACAAACCCCGAGCTCAGTTTTGAGATGGACCAATAGGTATTAATTTCGACGACTGTTTTTGTTTGTTTGGGTTTTTGGCAACCACAAAACAACAATGCACTGTTTTACGACGATTTACTTTTCGAGCAAAAGCATAACTGGCCGACGTCCGCAGTTTTCATAAAACTTTTACGGAAATTTATAACGCATGTCTGCCGCAGACAGACGCAAATGTTTGGCGGTGGAGTTTAATTAAAAGCCATTACAATTGAACTATATGCACGTAAATTTCTCTCAATTTTCTGATGGAAACGGAAAAAAAAAAGACCAATACGGACAATACGCCGAGTTCAATAACATCCCATTTGAAAATTAAAAATTGTAACTAAATGAACCACAAGTGATACAGTCTACATATCAACATTGTTCCTCGGATAAGGTAAACATTTTGTAAGCGGAACGCTACCATCACTACACCACCAGCAGACACTTTGTCTCGCAAACTCACCTTTAAGACACGCCGAAATACGTCGAAGGAGGCTGATCACTGTTTTGGGTGACTAGATTGAGAAATGCAAACTTTAAGTTAGTACAGAATATCAATTTATCTGCGTGAAAGTGAGCTCCATTTCCCGTAATGGAAGTGTCATTCACCTCAGCAGACCTCAGTAGTTCGCCCTTACAGACTACTTAAACTAGTTCCTTCTCTCACGATAAGGAATAGGACCGGGGGCGTGAAAGGTTAAAGCAGCAAAATGTGGCAAGTTTATACAGTGTTTGGGCTTAATAGATGCGCGTGGTTTTGGTGTCAGCTAAAAAGCGTATCATAGGAAATGTATCGCACATCAGTAATTGATCCGGTTTGCTTCAGTTATCAAAAATTGAGCTACGTTTCCTTAACGTTTTTCAATCCTGGCAGACATTCGTTATCTTTAAGTGTTATTTACAATGGGCAGTCTGCAAAGATCAACATGACCTATCCGAGACACTTGCCTCATATATGTTTTGAATTTATTTCTTTATTTCGGATTCCTGTAAAGAGGTTATGTATTGAACATTTAATTAAATATAACAGAAGTGTTTCCTTTTTTTTTGATCTGATAATGCCTCGGTAAGAATTTTCGTCCGACCACGTACCCAGGCCCTCAAAAAACGTCTCTCTGTCAACTGTTTGTCTCCTAGACCGTGTACTCACTTACATGAACGCCGCGTCATATCAAAGCTTTCACCAGTTGGGTAAATAAAAGTTAATTGTCAGTACAGCAAAGTAAAGTTAATTACGGTATAAGCTGATTTATCTAACAACCGTTCTTTTTTTCTCCCTACATAACAAGTCAAAAGCGTCTGGGATCATTCAGTACATGTAATCATTTATGCTTCTTTCATGACGACCATGAGGTGTTTCTGGACAAAATGTTACGCGCTGTGAAAATTGACGATTTCAGAGTGAATACGGGTTCTGTCGAATGTCACCTGTCGTGAATTTATCCGGCCGGCTGTTGTTGGGTGTTAACCCATCAGATTCATGTCCAGTTATGTACACAACGTAATTTAACCGGAAAGCAGGAGTTTCAGACGTAACAATTTGATAATAAAAAAGAATCAAACTTGTTTTGCAGGTTTCCACCATAGAGCCCCTTTGAATTTCAACACGGACAACCAGTTAGCTTACAGTGTGCTACTTTCATAAAGTTGATATAGCAGACATAGCAATGGACTCAAAGTAACTGCACATCTGTTGTTTTCTATCATTGTCGATAGCTGTTGTCACCACTGTGTAATTTACCTTCCTCTAGATCTGCGGGTCATCCGTTGCAGGGAAGCATCATTCGAGGCTACAACTGAGATGCAGAAAACACTAACCTGGGGTTTCACTTTTACGGGAAAAATGGCAAACAGGCCCACCCTTTAACTTCCAGTCCTCCATTCAGTTGGTGGTGTGCGAGGAAAGGTATTTTCGCCACATGCCATTTCATCAAGTTTACTCGCATGCCACAAAAAGGGTGTTGGACTGTATTGCCACAGCGCCGCCTGTCTGAAAGGTGAACTCCCATCGCTCCACTGTGAATCATAGAGCATCCAGAGTTGTACGCCAGATAGCACGATCCTGAGCAAATCTTATCATCTTATTTCGGTTTGCTTCCTGGAGAGATAAATCTTCATTGCGCTTTACCTCCTTTAGTTGTTCTTTGATATCCCATACTTGCATTTCCATGCAGGGTCACAGTGACTTAAGTGTGACTTCCTTACAGCGAGCCCGATCTGTCTTAATCTGGACCTCCAATCGTCAAAGCTCATTTGTTATTCTTTTTGGTCTCATTGGTCAATGACCGGCGTCATATTGAATCACAAAGATACAGCAAAGGAATCTTACACAAGATATCTTATCCTGCTGTCCTTAAATCTCTGGATTCTATAATTGCATTTCATTGCACTGCATTAATACATTCCCTTCACATGTAAAAAAAAAAAGAGAAAGTAGTCCACTTATTCCCCCAAGTGCCGATAGCCACTGTCGGGGACCCAGTTTGGCATCAGAAGGACACCGACTCAAAGGGATGTTGCAAGCTGTCTTTCGTAGCGCCTCTCTTCTTGTGAGACGTGATTATTAAATCGCGAGAGCGCTGAAACCTCTCTCGAAAGAAAGGACTCGTGTCCAACGAGGATCACTGTATCAAATACATATTAGAATGACTGAGAATCAATTACTTTCGACAAACGCTGATCTCTCGAGACGATTTGTCGAGAAAGTTTCTGTTTTTTTTTTTTCGATTGCCAGTACATGTCTTCTGGAACCTACATGAATCGAAAAGTGTCTTTGTATGTTTGTTTCTCATTCTCACACTTTTCTAAGAAAATGTCAGTTTTTTAGCGTTTATACGCAACCTACTAACACATAAGGAAAAAGAAAAGCTTTCTTATAACAACTGGTACATCATAAATAACCTTTTATTTACACTTTGTATAATGTGTTGTTCTTGCATGTTACACAAAGGCAAGAGCATCTACTCACAAACTACCTCACTATAACAAAGACAAAACCTTGGTGAAATTTTACACATACATCACTGTTTCGTATCATATTACAGCTGTACATTGAAGAAACTAACTCCAGTTTACACAACGTTCCTATTATTTTAAACTCTAGTTAGGATTCAGAATAAGAAGCTTTATTATCTGTTCAAGTACAATTCACTTCATCCCTGTATTAGAAATCGTCAACAAGATGCACAAATTCATATTTTGTTAATCTTGTAAATACGGAAGTTAGTTGGATTTGCTTCTGAGTGCTGTTCCCATAATTCTCATGGGATGTACTTTATCGATGGTTGGTCGCTCCAATGCTTCCTTTAACTTCCGCTGATATTCAGCTTCCGCCTCCTGCCAGAAAAGTAGGAACTGTTAGCCTTCTCCACAACTCGTCCTGAGTAGCAATGTACTCTGAATTGTAACCCTCCTTGTGTACAAATATCTCAACAACAACAACAGGAGCAGGGAACAAAAACGTTTACGAATTCCTACTTCATTGTTAGCATTAGTCATCCTCACTTGCTATGATAGATTTCTGCCATATACTAAGTATCGTTAATGAACTTACTGATTCTAATATTTAGGCTGTCTTAGTCTTTCAAGTTTCAATCCATTTGTCGCTTTTTTTCATGAATAAGCTTGGTATACGTTAAAGCAGCACAAAGCTAAAGGTGGGAGGTGATAAACTCAACCCCAACATCAGATAGTAATCCTTCTCCCTGGAATTATAGTGTGAGAGACCTATCAGACCGTGAGATGTAACAGAGCAGTAAAAAGCGTTGTATGTACATGTATTCAACAACACTTAGGCGAGCAAGATCTCTCAACGAACTTAAATTCTTCCAATAAATTAATAAATCTGTCGACTTTCCTAAGGAGTGCACTTGCTCCCAGAAATTCATTTTTGTAATGACATTCTCTGTCCTACTGCATGTTGAATTGAACTGACCTGTCCCATTCTGAATTCCCTTTCTTCCTCTTCCATTTCCTTGGCCTTGACCCTTCGTTGATAATCTATTTGCATGTCAAGATCTCGTTGGAATGACACATTTCTGTTCTTTATTCTTTCCTGATTCTCTGCCTCCAGTCGCTTGTGTTCTTCAATGGCTGAAAGCAATGCTTCCCGTTCTTTTCTTTCAGCCTCTTGTTCTTCTTCTGCCAGTCGCTCTAAGAGAAGAAAAAAACACACCAAGGATTTGAATGAGGCTGTAGAATAGCTCGCCACACCACATAGCCTATTCCAGGAATTGGGTTAACCTAAATGATGCACAAAGCTCTATCTTCAAAGTTAATTCAACTGAATCAATTACTTCTCTCTTCAGTTTGTTGTTCTCTTGTTTTCATGACATTTGCCAGAAGCTTCTTGCGGGCATCTCTCTCGAGTTTATACTGCTGTATGGTTTGGGCCCATTTTTTCTCAACCTCTTCATTCACCAGTCGTTCCAGTTCCTTCTCTCTTTCTTCCTCCTCTTTACGGTTCATGGCACAGTATTGCATGAAACGCAAGTTTTCCTCACGCATTTCACGCTGTTCATAAAATAAAGATCAACACTTAAAATAAATACAAACAAACCATGACATTCACAGGTTTCATCATTAGTTTCGTTAGTCTTCAACAGGCAATGAAGTCAATAATTGTAAATGTGCTGCTACCTGTAGCCTGTTGGTTAGCTCCTATTAGCAGAAGTGTATTTTAGCCCTCAAAATCATTCCTAAAAACTTCTTGACTAGTTAAACAGATTAATTAGGGAAACATTGCCGATCTAATCACAAGTCAGTTGGGTCTTTGGACAGAGGTTTGCCACAACGTTCTTGACTATGAAATAAACAATTTTTCTTAAAGAGGTGGAGGTTTTTGCTGGAAGCAGTAGCGCCCGAATGATAGAGTCCTAGAGTCTGTTCCGACTGCTACCTGGTGTTTTCCTCTGTAGTCTCATACACTTTGTATATGTGCATGTAAGATGTGAACTATACAGATATTGAAACCACTTAAAACAACTACACACCTTTCTCTGTGTTTCTTCCTTCACTTCATTCCGTGTATCATCCAAAAGTTTCTCCAATATTTTCATGTCCATTGCTAATTCTTCTTGTTTTTCTTTAGCCTGAGGATGACAAGTGAATGATGAATATAAAAGGACCTCTACAGTATATCTACAGAAACACATCCTTTTAAAACAACACTTGCTCAAACTTTTTCTCACAAATAATTGGCAGGTATTTCAAATTCATATTGCTTTATATTTTTTCATGTTATCAATATCGTCAAGTGACACCCTCACAAATTTCCATTGGTACTTAATAATGTCAGGAAATGATTTTTGCCTTTTGTCGTTTGTTTTTCTCGGGGTTCCATGACTTATTTCTGAGAGCTACATGTATAATTTGATAAACTGCTTGTCTCGGAGTTGTACTTGGCTCATTGCAGTCAGGGTAAACAACTTCCAGTGGATAGCAAAAATAAATATGTTGTCTCTGAAAGTTCTTTGGTATTACTTCAATGACAATTTCTCAACAATGATACTTGTTTCCCTGACTGCTTGAGAAGAGATCATTGTTCTGGTAGGACTTCACTCTGATAAGCATATCAGAAATGTAATATGGGTAAGGACAACTGTAGATTTCTAACATTACCAAATTGTAATGTTATGAACAGTGTAATAGCTTGTAGTCATGTGAGAGTGATAGTGTTTTGCAACAAACCTCTTTTTCTTTCTTAAGCCTGATGGACACCTCTCTTGATTTTTTTGCTGCTTTCTGTTTACGGAGCTTTTCACCCTGCAACCATTTCTCCTCCTCATTTCTTAGTCTTGCTTCTTCTTTCAACCACTCTGCTTCCATCTCTTTCAATTTCTTTTCATCTTCTCGCTGCTTTTCACAGGCTGCAATCTGCACTTGCAGAACCTGAAGATTTTAAATGGCCAACAACAGCATTAGTTATGAGACATATTTGTTCATGCCACAGTTGTCCTAACACAAATTTGGCTTCAGATATAGGAATTTAAGGTCATTCCTCACATTTGCATTGTGCATCCTTACTGTGCATAATTTATGGCGTCATTAGTGCGCGCTCGTGCACGTGCATATTGAAAACATGACGGATTTGCCTTGATATTGAGCTCTTTCAGTTGAAAAATCGCTCTAGCTCAACAACGAGCACAGGCACCCCAATTTTTTTTCCAGTCATTGTAATCAACTAATCATAAGCTTCACGTGAGGAAAGACTGATCTAATTTCTATTGCTGAAAATTGAATAAATAAGAAAATAGCAGACACACTGTGGTCTTTTCTATCTTGCAGTCGGTAACCATGTCAAGAAATTTGGTTAAATTTTTTAATCAAGGATTCAGCTTTCTGTCTGAATCAAACTTAAAATGTTTATTTGTGTCTGACACAATGTATTGACTGTAGTTTAATGCGTTTTGTTATGAGTCTGGGCTCACAAAGATTTTACAATTACTGGGAATGCGTTTTTATAATAAGCATTAAATAATGCCAAAATGGGGCATTTTC
>Ga0126339_10002178_pt1 | contig 13923 bp, 13 predicted proteins | sample OrbTmetagenome_2_FD_92532 | JGI IMG/M metagenome (GOLD analysis project Ga0126339, IMG submission 92532) | Coral microbial communities from Petempiche,Puerto Morelos, Mexico - Orbicella T R C metagenome | ecosystem: Host-associated > Invertebrates > Cnidaria > Coral | place: Petempiche,Puerto... | reverse complement strand
TATGTTTTTATTATAACAAAAGTCTTAATCACAGCCTATTAAAACCAAGTTTATTGTTCTTTCGTGTATTCATGCAAATGAGTGTAGCGGTGTAATCAACAAACAAAAGGTTCCGCATATAATACACAGTGCAAATTTCGAACTATAAATTTTGGAAAAAAAGTGCGCATTATACACGGGTAAATACGGTATTGATTTTGCAAGAAGAAAAGAAAGGAAAATCAGAAATTGACATAGATTTTCAATTTTTAATTTGGAATGAAAATTGAAATGACGAATGACTCATTGACTTGTCCCTACATAGTTGAACAACACAGCAAAATCCGACTTTTTTCAGTTTGAGGGCCGTTTCCAACACTGATCTTCCCACATGATCATGTCTGATATATATAAATTTACTAGGCAGTTGCAATTAATTACTTATGTGGTTTCTTGCGATCTAAAGTACTTTGCGCAGGAGTGTAGCGGAACATAATTTTTGAATGACCTCAATTAGTGTTTGAAGTAATAGTTATCACTTATTCACACTCACTGTTACGATTTTCAAATGCACTGAGCATCAAGTTGTGATCATCAGGGGCAATTTCATCCACACTTTCTTTTGCGAGGGAAGCTGCTGTGGCTCTGTACAAAATATGAAGTAAAATACAGTTAATTTGACTAAAACACCATTTTGAAGGATTGTCAATTTGAACTAATGGAGCATTGAGTCTTGTTTCAAGTATATGAGTATAATGAGGCATCCTTCTCTTCTGACGTTTAAGAAAATTAATAATTGATGAATGGGTCATTTACCTCATCAGATGACCTGCTACTTTTTCCTGAGCTGGGATGTTTTTCATTCGTGGAGCGCTTACTTTCATTTATTTTGCCTCCACTACCTATCCGGACACTCAACGTGATTAAATTGGGCACGTTGAACAGCCAAGCCACCATAGATTATCACAAATTACGTGTTATGTCCACGGCGGCACCATTCTATACAAATATAAGATAAACAGAAGTAATCAACAGCAAGGCAAATCAATTTCATCACTTTCTTGCAAAACCCATCACCATTAACTTACTAAGAGCTGAAAATTACCCTGGACAGAATTTTAAAAAAATTGTGAACGATAATGACTTTTGCGCAGTGGGAATGCACCACTCATAAAATTCATACAAAGCTACTTCCGGGTCCCAAGTGTATTTGAATGATGTCATTTTCAGCTTTCTCATGGTTGTTTGCACAACAGTCAGTTCATATAATAGAGAGGAAATTTCCATGGTGGGTTGAAGAGTATAAATTTTAATATGTGGTGTTAAAAACAATATTTTACTCAGTCACCATGTTCGCTTGAAAATGTTTGTAATATTCTCTATTTACATCGTGCAAATTTCATGTGAATATGTTAGCGTTAGAGCATTTTAGAGCTTGTACTTTAATACTGGCAGTCCTGGCAGTCACGCCTTTATAAGCCAATCGACTATCATCCCAGTGAGTGCTATTCACTGAGTGGGACTTTTGTTAGCAGTGACCGATGTCTAGAGTTCTTGGATCAAGTCATTATCATTATTGACAACTTAGCTTCTCTACACTTTCCAGGCCTGGTTTACATACAGGTCTAGTCCCACACATTTTTTGCTTTGCCTGAAAGGCTTATAGTCAAACATGGAAAATGAAAGACATACCATGGAACATTACAAATCAGTATCAACACAGAAGAAATTGGGAATCCTTATAGACTACCTCAAAAAATATTTGGCCTAGAACACAGAGAAATGTTCCTTATGCTTTTGTTGTTCTTTGTAAGAATACTCCTGCCGGATTGTGACCGTGTTCTCTTCTCTGCAATGGATTGGGAGGTAGGGCTGGTGTTGTCGACTGTTCCCTGTGAAAAAGGAAAGATCATGAAGTTTAACTTAAGTTTAACATTGTATAAATACTAGTTTCATTGGAAAACAGATGAAAGAAAAATAACAGCAATATGCAACAACAACGATTCATGCCCAGTGCCCCCATTTTTCCGAGGAATAAAGTCATTAAGCCCCCCTCCCATCCCCCCATATTCCACACAATCAAGTTAATAAATGATAGACTGTATTTGTATTGTAATGATTTAGATTACTGTTTTGTTTAGATTATCGTTTTACCATTTCCAATTTTTTCTATTCCATAGATTTTAAGGTTCCCACAAGTGAATAAAAATGTTAAAATTAACTTGTATATGTATAATATCACTAAAATCTCCATATTAGACGGTAATGCTCTGGTCCAAAACAGGAAGTAGGTAAGCATAACCCTAGTCTGTTTCTTCCTCTTTTTTCATACTGGTAATGCATTTCGCTTGGAATTAAATAAGCCCCCTCTCATAAAAGCCCTCTCTCATAAGCCCCACTCAAGAGTACTTAACATAAATAAGCCCTGGGCGGGGGGCTTAATAGAAGATTTACATTAAAAATTATAATTATAGCCATAATGATAAAAGTAATAATATAATAACAATAATAATAATAATAATAACAAAAATCCAAACCAATGACAACATTGATAAGAATGATGATGATTATAATAATCTTGTCAAGAAGATCACTGTGTCTGTGGGGTTACAACTGCTAGTGAGTGGCCTGTTCCCCCTTAACACCCCCATGAAACAGTCACTTCCATAGCCAGCAGCAGAGTGCCATCCAAACGTCAGGTGAGTTTTCCTTTCCAACCTGACCAGACCGTTACCATTCCCAGGCCTAAGTGTAACAGGATGGTTGTTGATGAAGTATGGTCTTCCATTAAGACATCCAATTGTCAAATAAGAATGGATCACTGGTGAAGATTGCAGCAAAGTCCCCACACCCGAGTTCACAGAGTTTTGAGGGCAACTTCAGTCTTCCTTCAACAGAAAAAACCCATCTGCAAATGGCAATTCTTCTGAGAAGTCATAGAAGGCCTCTATGATCTTTTTCCACAAGGGTGTTATATCCTTCCACAGGATGGTACATTTTACTGAGGTCGCAATAGGCATTTATTTCTCTATATAAGACCCATATTATTGCTTGTGTAGTCTCAGCTACTTTTGTTAAAACATATCTTCTGTTCTAATTTCTGTCAGGATTGTATCCACTATCTTTACTGACAGAAAAGCACATGCATTGGTACCATCATTGCTTAGATCGGATCTCGATTGCACAGCCTCTTCATGACCAGGGGCCTGTTTCTCAAAAGCCCTGGTAACTTTTTGGTCTGCAAAGCCATTTTTAGTTTATCTGTATCTAAAAACAGAGAGGTGTATATGCCTGAAACTTCTTGTCTAAAGAGAACCTCTGCTCATATTGTGCTAGATAAAGTTTGCCTATTGTAATTTAAAATTCCAGCATTATCTTTGCGGTAAGAAATTATGCTATGCTAGGTATGTATAGAGTTACTAATGTGTGTTCCACAGATAGTGAGTGTCAGTTTCATTTAGCAAGCATTTGCAAAACAATAGCGCGGTAAATTTTAGCTTGAAGAATGTCAAAATTTGACTTTTCTCCATGGTGCAATGCAAACAGAATATCATCAAAAACAGCTGACATTTTAAAAGATCAGGACCTCCATGTAGAGGGAGCCTTAAAGCTGCTCACACAGGATGACATGGCTGAGCTTGGCCTCACAAAGGTGATCGGGCAAGAGCACCAGATTTGCCCCGGAAACTAGTGGACACTAAAGCCATCACAACAACCAGCCTTGCAAAAGACCAAGGTCTTGATCAGATTCTGACAAAATTGGACGATGGTGGAGGGCTAGATGCAATAAGCTGTGGTGGCCTTGATGATTTATAACAAAGCCTCCATTCAGCCACTCCAGTAGCAAACCAGCCGCAGGCAGACACGACTAGAATGGATTTAAACCAGCATGTATACCTCGGGAAACCTACTACACCAGGTAAACTGGATGAGAAGCCCCTGCTTGTTCCTGATTTTGTCATGCTTATTCCAGATCCTGCGAACCAGAAGAACAGGAGATAGGTGCAGGTGGCAAAGCTCAGGGGATTGTAAGAGCATTTAAGCAAAAAACACTGGCCCTTGAAAGCATCACCCTCTACCAATGGATGGGGGCAAGCCTAAAAATCCTCAATTCGCTTCTCTTGCACAACAACTTGGATACAAAATCAATCCAGGACTACCTTGCCTACGTCGTCAAGGTCTCCGAGCTGATTGAAGAACATACTTGGCAGTCCGTCATTCTATATGACAATGAGTATCAGAAACTCCGGCACTGCTATGGGTTTTGCTCCACACACGATTCTTCATCTGCAGGGACAACGCTAACTCTTTTACTAAACTGAACTTTGCAGCGTATGCTGTCTATGGTGGGTGGACATTCTTGCGGCAAATTATTGATGCACTTAACACGTTAACATGACCTTATCACAGGAAACAAATGATACAAACTATGTGGATCGACCTTGTGGTGGACAGATTTCATGGAGATCTTCAATGGCAAAACCTTCTTTGTCTCCACTGAGCCCACGTTAACTGCCAAATTTTCCACTGATGCCGTCTTGTTGGTGGTGTTGGCCATTACCAGCAAGATTGGTTCTATGTTAACTGGCAATGTGACTTTCTGCTTTTGCAAAGCTGTCATATTAATGAACTAGAACTATTTACTGTCCTGTTAGCCCTCAGGCGATGGGGCCCACAACTTTCATATAAATGGATCGTTATCTACCCCGACAATACAGTCAATCTTGGCTTAACAAAGGAACTAGTATATCAGAGAGGACAATGGTCTGGTTGAGAGAAATTTTCTGGATATCAGCAGTACACAACTTCAGAGTTACATCTCGCTACAGTCAGACAACAGATAACACCACTGCTGACGTGTCCAATTTTCCACCTATCCAATTTTCCACATTCTTACAGTAGTTTCCTGGCGACTTGAAATCTTAGTGATAGTCCTTATGGTTTGAATAATCTTATTATATTAATTCAATCACTGGATATATATGAAGCCATAATAATATTAAACTTATCAACATCTGAAGATATCACAAAATAAAGCATATTTTTCATATACATGTAAAAGTGAAAATATTTTAAAAACCCTTCAAAAAGCTCTTCCTTGCATTGAATTGATTGACATGATCATTATTATCTACTGTGTACAACCTCTTGTCTGGTGGGACGTGCCATACTTTTATGTATTTTCTGGCAAAGGAAGTTCAAAGTTCATCTTCTTCATCTTGCATCAAGAATGCATCCAGCATCAGTTTTCTTGTTTGTTTTTCCAACCATTTGTCCAAATCAACTTAATCAAGAGTTGCCAGAGGGTCTGCAGAAATATCTTGGAAAGAGTCATGCTTGTGATTGGGAATGTTGTCAAATGGTTTTAGATCCTGAAGGTCTTTCAGCACAATCCTCTCATCTAACTCAAATAATTTGTGGCTGTGTGATTAGGAAGGGTTTGTTTTACCCACCTAATAGTCAAAGTTTTGGACAGTGTCTTTCACCCCCAGAGGCTCTACTACACCGATCAATCGCCTTGTCTGTTTTGTTAGGACCCATTGCTTTTATGGACTTCTTAATGTCTTTGTTACAGTTTTCTTGTAACAAATCAATCTCAATGTTTTTCCTAACACCTGTCTAATTTGCTACAGAGGCCCACATGCAGTGGTGAGCTTCTGTTTCAGACAAGAAAATGTCATTTTGGATAACACTTATAAACATTTCAATGGCATACGCATTAAATCCTGGCAATGACTTAAAATAGGGCAGTAATACTTTATGCAGAGTGGCAAGTGTCTCACCATTCCCCCCTCTTATAGTATCCTTGAAATCAAGGAGAATCAAAAAGTACTTAATGAGACATGAGGAGTAATTGTTAACAAAGTTTGTGTTGTCCGGGCATGATTGGTTATCCTCAGAAGCAGACAAGGACTCAACTTCATTCTCTTGGTCCTTTTCTTCCCGAGAAGGGCCAGGGAATGAGGCCGAGGGCAGAAGAAGAAACTCAGCAATAAATTCATCCAATACTTGCTTGTTGTTACCTGTCATTAAGATGTGAAATAATCGGGGCCTGTTGTTGGTTGGATCACCATCCATGTTTGGCATGTTGAAGAACTTGACCAGAGCCTCAATGGTACATTGTACCTTGGTAAAACACTTGCCTACACTCATGAACAACTGTTCAGAGTTCTCATAGTGTTCGACATCTTGAGTTACATTTGTGCGTTGCAGCTCTTCTCTAGAAAAATGCATGGTACCTATCTCTCTCCCTGAATTTTTGTAGAGCTTCTTGAAACCAGGTATAAAAACACAAACAAAATGTTGTTGAGCATGAATAAACCTAGGGAACCTAATCTTTGAAATTTTTGTTTTTGAGAAAAACATGAAAATTTATAAGCTTCATCTGTATTCTGATGTTCAATTTTAGCCCAGTGTATAACAAACTGAAAAATATTATTTTAACTGATCTTGATTACTATGACAGTTAGTTGGAAAGTGTATTTTTTGGAGAGTGTATCAAGTAGATAAAAAAATTACTGGTGCTATCCTGTGTTGACAATGAATGTACCTTAAGGAAGCTCCTTTTAGCATCCCAATCAACAATCCTAAAAGGGTAAAGATGATTGAGGCTATCACTGGCAGTGTGGCATCCTGCTTTTAAGTCAAACTTGTCAACTGGTCTCCAAAGCAAGGAATTTTAATGTTCACAAGAGGATCATCTGCGGTAGGGACTGGTAGAAGATGTGATGATGGCTGGTCTGGTCTGGATGGGGCTACAATGGGTGGACCTGGTGGAATATGATCTTCAGCAGGGTTACAAATACCAGCTTTGGCATAAATTTCATGGACCCAAGCCTCAAGCTGATTCAATACATCTACTAAGTCTGAATATTTCTTCTCTTTGATGAGTACTGGTAGAGGCACAACAACAGACTGGGTTCTCTTTTCAGCTGAGTACTGACATGCTGTATTGGCTAGGAGAACATCTTTTAGCAAATTGAAAGCAGGAAATGACTCGTGTAAAATTATTCTGAAGAAGATTTTATCACGTTCTCTCATGCATTGGATCTCTATGAAGTTGCAGTCATTAGGGTTTTTCCTAGGGCCATTGTCTGGTCTTTTGCTGGCAGAGATTCGATGAAACACCATGCCTGTGGCTACAGCATGCATATTTCTGTTTTGTGAGTCAGATTGCATGTCATGGACCTTGACATCCCAGTCAATATTGTCCAATATCAAGACAAATATTTTGCCCTCCTTTAACAGCTGCACTCCATGGTCCAAGAAGTGCTTCCCAATTTTTTCTTGGATTGTGTATTTCATTGACTTTGAGAGGCGCACACCATACTTGTGTAACCTGTCAACAAGCTGGAAAGAAATTCAAAGAAGCAAACTACAAGTCAGAAAGGATAACAGTTAGAAGGGATGGATCCAGAAATTCTATGCGAGATACTTCGTTTTCTACAGTGGCTTAGAAGGGTCATCGAAAGCATCTCTTTATTTTTTCTTACGACACTTAATAACTGTCCATCAACACTTATTAACTGACCATCAACACTTATAACTGTCGAAAAGGATAACTGTCGATTGCCACTTATAACTGTCGATCGCCACTTATAACTGTTGATCGACACATAGCTGTTGATCAACACTTATAACTGTCGATTGCTACTTATAACTGTCGATCGCTACTTATAACTGTCGTTCACCATGTGTAACTGTCGATCGCTACTCATAACTGTCGATGGACACTTATAACTGTCGATCGACACTTATAACTGTCAATCGACACTTATAACTGCCGATCGACACTTATAACTGTCGATCGACACTTATAACTGTCGATCAATACTTATAACTGTTGATCGATACTCATTACATCTGTGAGCACTTAAAAGACCTACTGAGCATTTCTGCTGTGCACCTTGTGCTTCGGATGAGGTAAGCATTGTCGATAATTTCATCTTTCCTCTTGTTTGCAAGTTTATTAGTCATTTATTTGCTTTAGATTTTCTATCAATAGCTATGAATGTTAAAACTACATGAATTATCGCAAAAGGCCACAATTGAGTGGTTATTTAGCATCTGTATGGACGTGTCAAAACCATCAAGACCCCAACATTGTCCGGGGGTTTTAGGCTGTCTGCGAAGTAGGCTAGCTTAAATAAGCTCGTAATTCAGACATTGTTTTCTCTTCCAGGTATACGATGCTGTTTAATTTTGATTTCATTGAATTCGCTTACTGTTTCAAGATGGTTTATATCTCTGTAAAGCTGTTGGTTGTTTGCATTTTAACATGCGAAGTGCACTGTGTGAACGCTCCCTTTTTAGACCAAAGCGGAAGAATCATAGATCGTGATTCTCTGATAGAAAGATATTTTTGTACGGGGATCAATCATGTGGAAATCCTTGCCTTTCTTGTTATGTACCATGGAATCTGCCTTAGTATGAGTCAGTTAAAGCGGATTCTACGAGAACAAGGTCTTTACGGAGAAAACAGCAAAGATCCGTGAATCAAATAATCGATGCTGTTGAAAATGAACTACAGGGAAGCGGCCGCTTATTTGGATATCGCCTTATGCACTAGAAAATTTGTTGCTCCTATAGTCTCGTTGCTGATAGGGAAACAGTAAGAGTCACTTTACAACCGTTGGATCCCGAAGGAGTGGCAGGATGCTCACACAAGCGTTTGATACGACGCAAGTACCATGCTAATGGCCCAAACTTTATCTGGCACATTGATGGCTATGATAAACTTAAGCCCTTTGGGTTTTGTATCCACGGGACCATTGATGGCTACAGTCGTCGGATCATGTGGCTGGAAGTAGATCATTCCAATAACAACCCATGCATCATAGCAAAGTACTTCTTACAGACTGTTTGGTGCATGAGAGGAACTCTGCAAATTGTGAGGGGGCATTGTGGTACGGAGAACTGTCAGGTTGCAGCTATTCAGCGTTTTTTAGAGAGGGATACGATGACGTGTTTGCAGGGGACAAAAGTTTCATGTATGGGCGTTCGGTTGCTAATCAAAGAATCGAAGCCTGGTGGAGCATTTTGAGAAAGATGAATACAGACCTCTGGATTAATTACTTTAAGGATTTGAGAGAGACAGGATTATATGATGATGATATTGTGCATGTACACTGTCTCAAGTTCTGCTTCATGCCGTTGATAAGGGAGGAACTACATCATGTTACAGATTTGTGGAATTTACATAAGATACGTCCTCAGCCCTCAAACCGTGATTCCCCTAGTGGTAGACCAGATATCTTATAGTTTTTGCCAGAATTAAATGGCAAAGTCAGCTTCATTCATGATGTCACGCTAGATGACGTAGAACTTACAGAAGAAATGTGCTGTGCTCAAAATGCAGTGGACAGTTTGTTTGAAGTCTTTGAAGAACTGGCTGAGATGATAATGGCCGATGAAAACCTTCAGGCTCCAAGCAACCCCAATGAAGCTTTGGAATTGTACCTAAACCTTCTCAATCACATCGAGGATATTATATAAATCCTTAACATAGTTAAAGTTGAAATTTAGAAAAAAGTATGCTTGCTTTTGGAATAGTATCCTCGTTGTTGTTGTTCGTTCATACTTCAGCAAGGTTGGTATATTCTTTATTCTGGGTTAAGAAGTGGAATGTCGTTATTCTATGATCAGTTTGGGTTTAGTTAATGTTTTTTAGATTTTGAGATGTTTCGCTGTAGATTTGCGTGAACAATAAGGTTGTATTTTCCTGGCATGTTAGTAAACAATAAAACTGTGGTCAAGGTTATCCTTGCACTCGATTATCCTGGGTTATATATCCTTGTTTGTCTTAATCAGTCCAACAACAGCAACAGAAAGATAAGAAAAGAGAATCGGAGAGCTTTTAGAACCTTCTTCTGAATGCAAAGGTCTTTGCCTGATTCAATTCTTACTGATGTAAGTCATCTGACATTCAAGAACTGAAACGACAAAGCTACCTCCAACTCCTTTGATGTAGGTATGGATGGAACACGGCACTCCTTCCTTCCTTTGATTCCTTTACAACTCGATGTACTTTCAAACGACTATGTTTGCACACTAGCTATGAATGAACTTGAGCAATTGAATTAATGCAAGTCTTCCTTTTTCCGTTCCTCTTTTCAATTTGCCCCTCTTTACTGTCTCTGTAGATGTATTGTGATTTACAGCACCATACCTCTTTTACTGCTTTTGTTTCTCTAATTAAGCATACATCTGTTTACATTCTGCGGAATTAAAATTCATGCAAGGAGACGGTTTCAAGCCTCTGGAAGTCATCTTAGCAAACAGCGAATTTTACTACGTTCCATATAATTGATTAGTGTTAAACGCTATTTTGTAATGTGATAATGAAGCTCACATACACAGCTTGGGCTACCTGTCGCTTTGTGCGGTCATAATGGAGGAAAGAAGTCTCTCGTTAAGCTCGTGAGTTTTTTGCTTATTAGTGGTGGTATCGATTCTACTTTTCACTCAAATCAGTCTTGAACAGATGACAAGAGACACAGGCAGACTTATCCGAAAGTTTCACATAAAAGGAAGAGATCTCGTTAAAGAAAACGAGATCTACCTGGTTTGTTGTCAGTTCTACGGGAGGCGCCATCTTGGATTATCAGTGAGGTTGAAATGTCATAACAGATATCTGCCAGCAAGAACAAGGTATTACATAATAAGCACCCAACAGTACCATTTCCGCAATTCTAATCGCAATTCATGTTGTATGGTTATAAATAACAGAACAGCTGAACTGAACACAACAGCTTTGCAAGAATCCTTTCATCACTGATACCCCAATAGGGATCGTTTAAATTTAACTTAAAAACACAGTAATAACAGCAATATATGCACACTCCTGGCTAAAAGTACCTTCATTCAAGCATGCTTTAAGAGGGAAAAGCACTAACTTAGATATGTAGAACAAAGCCTTACAAAACACATGTGCACCAGTCAGCTCTTTAAACTGGAGAGAATTTCCAAGACTCTGCATTTTTCAAAACTTCATCCATTTGAGTATTGAAATCTGCAAAACTATCATAGCCCCCAGAGGGCAAGTCCACAACTGCCGAGCAAGCATGTACCGTAACATGTGGCAAATTTCCAATGTAAGAATGGAAAATTACTTTAATCGATGGAACTACAATAGCAGAACTGCCAGTCACATAGCAAAGAAAGCACGACAATTCTCTTCCATTGAGTGTTCTTACATACTTCTTAAAATAAGTAAAAACAATATCTTGCTGTTTTGTCATTGCAGAAGGGTCATCTATAGCAATAAGGGAGAGAACTTTGTCAGTCGTAACCTGCAAAGATTTGTAAAGATCATCGACTTGGTCTTTGGTGGCTGAATGCCATACATTTTCTAATAAACCTTCAAAGAGACCCTCCTTCAAAGAATTCGCTGCCATTACAGTCTTGTTCCAGAGTTCAGTTCTTGCAACACTAATAAGTATTGATTGCAGGTTATTTGTGTTTGGCATTTTTGACACACTGAACTCTGACAAAAAGTCAACAAGGTAATCATTGCTACTTGCAGAAATACTCTCTTATGTACTACACTCCCCTAGAATATTCTGTAGCCTTACATTATCATAAGAACTGACGTAATCCAAAAATCCTTCGAGGAAGTTGTTGCCAGTTACATTTTCCGTCCCAGCAACGAGTGCAGTAAAGAAAGTTGTACCTATTAACGTTGGGAAAACCCTGACCATTACATATCCATGAGAGATAATCCTACCTAACACATTATAAATGCTCTCATCAACAGCCAGAGAAATATGTGGTACATAGGTTGTTGTACCTTCAAAATAAACTGGCATTACTTTCTCCCAAAAAAGAGTGAATGCTTCTTGCTTTACTCTGATAAGATCCATCGCAGGTTTGTTAATAAAAGTAACATTTAAAAGTGATTGAACTATGGATTTGTCGTTATAAAGTTTAACATATCCTGTACAATGTTTTCATGGTTTATTGTGACACTCCTGGAGTTCCCCTGATCACATAATGAAGAGAAGGCTTCAATTCTCCTTTTCTGAATGGTCTAAGGAAACAAACAAATTTTAAGTACTTAAAATATCATGAGAAAACAAGTAGGTTGAGTACATGTATAGTAAAAAGAGGGTTTTGAGTGTTTACTCAAATAACTTTGAGTAAACTTAAAACGTAGTATAGAAATGTTTCTGCATTGAAAAAGCAGAATTACAGCAATGAGAAACATACTTTCTTTGTTTCCTCACTGGTCTTGTCCCTTTTCTGATGATGAGTCTTCGACAGCTGTGGTAAGCTGTTTTGCCTAAACCTGTAGCCCAGTTGATCTCTACTTACACGTGGAGCATCTGGTGGTGTTGTCTAAAAGATTCAAAGTTTATAATTATTTCAATTCATAGTTATAAGCTGTTGTCAACTTTTGTTGAAAAAATGTCATTACCTTGAAATGACAAGTTACAAGTGTGCAGGAAAAGGCTCTGTGATTATGTTAACTGCTTTGGTTAAATATACCATGTAACACAGGAGCTGGGCCACTCTTCATCCTATCTCTTTTGTTCTAGAGTCCAATATGTTAGCTATTAAATCGCAGTAGAACACACTACAGTTTTCCATGAGATACTCAGCCAAATACAAAAGCATGCTGAAGAATTCTGGGGATGATGTCTTTCTGCTACACTTGTAGGGATGAAGCCAATAAGCTAGACAAAGCACAATTAACTCTTTATAATAAACTCTTATCACATTATTCTACAGCTGTAAAAAGATATTTTTTGCTCCTTATTGGAGAAGCAAGAGCTTAAAGACAGATTAGAGTATACAAGCATTTATTTACACACATGTTTATTAGCATCATAAACTACATGTATTTTGATTTTTAATGTACAATATTTTGACAAACCTGGACCTCTTCATGCAGATCTCCATCAATTTCAATAGATTCACTTGATCTTCCATGGTGGACAGCTGATAGTGATGCTTTGACACATACCCCACTGGGATTTGTTGGAGATGGCGTAGAACTGAAAGGTGGTGCACTCAAAACAGGCACTGTTACAATATCTTTACAGTCGTTTTGACAAAAAGGACATTTAATTGTACCATTAGGATCTGCTGTCTGAGGGTGATAAACAAAAACCACAATAAGAAATGGCACATTGACAATCACACCAACTTGTGACAACTCTTCATTAGGTTTGTCCCCTCTGAAATTGGGTTATTTAATCATCAATTAAAGAGAACACTCTTTCAAATTATGGAGAGTACAATTTTCACATTTGACAGAGGAACGTCAATAGGAAACAACTTTCATAACTTGTGATGTCCACTATAACATAGAAACATTTACCTGCAAGTTCAAAAACCAGTCAATTATGCTTCAAATGCTTGTCTAGTATATTGCATCATTCATTTCTTTCTTTTAACCTTATTTTATCCTAGTAGAATGATCTTACTCAAGTGATCTGCCAAATTACCTTCTGCCATTCCCTCAGGCAATCCTCGTGAAAAATGTCCAAACATCCCACAGGATGTGCACCTGACAACTCTTTTATCTGGACAAGGCATATTTCAAACTGAAAGTTAACAAACAAAGAAATGAGCTGAAATAGTATCACAGTTTCACACCTATCAAATGCAAATGTAGAGTTTTAGAAGAGATCAAAACAACAGATATGCATGAAGAGACTTGAACGCTGAATATTTACATATAAAAGTTTGAATTACATTGTAGAAGTTTGCTGGTGAAAGGTCTGGCCATAATGATCATGGTCATCATAATGCTTTAATTTCATCAACTTATTGTTGGAAAAAGAAAGGTATGCATGAATTTGCTTCACTTTCCTCCACTTAAGAGGCTCTGCGCCTAAGAAACGACCGATGATTTCCGGCTAAAAAATAAAATCGGCCGATTTTTATCTCCCAAGCAGAGGTTACCGAATACTATTTAAAAATGAATTTCTTTTGTTTCAG